>Ga0129306_1000173_pt1 | contig 112015 bp, 113 predicted proteins | sample P827metagenome_FD_94438 | JGI IMG/M metagenome (GOLD analysis project Ga0129306, IMG submission 94438) | Capybara group fecal microbial communities from Wisconsin, USA - P827 metagenome | ecosystem: Host-associated > Mammals > Digestive system > Large intestine > Fecal | place: USA: Wisconsin...
CATTTTTAGATATTTTAGGCTTTAAACAAAAGCTGAAAGGTTTAAATCAGAAAGAAGCAAAAACATATATTAATGATTTTTCAACGTTTTTTAAAGATTTTTGTTAAAAAAGGTATACAGAAAATAATAAGAGAATCGTATTTATGTCAGTCTTTATCTGCACTTCTAGCCGTTCCGAAAATTAAATTTTGCATTTTTCTGTCATATGTGCTAAGATTAAAAACATATTAGAATTAGATTAGATAATAATTAGAAATAATTCTAAATCTCATTCCTAATCTAGGAGGGCTTAATTATCCGGATTAAGTCCTGGGTATCTAATAAGAAAGGATTTTAGTAATATGAGAAAAATTGTAAAACAGATGGTGACACCTGTCATAATGGCAGCCTTTTTGGCGACAACTAGCTATAGTGTATTTGCTGCTAATGAAGCTGTAGCTTCAACTAAGGCTGATGTTAATGCATCCAAAGTAGTAGCTACAAGTACAGAAGCTACACCAGCAGAAGATGTACGACAAAATGAAAGATTTGCACAGGTAACACCAGCTATGGCAGGTTTACCAGTGCCTGCAGTATCTGCTGCTACAACAGCAACTGCACCAGCTCCACAAGTAAATGCTGAACCAGGACAAATGCCTACAGAGGCAATGGTGCCAAAAGCTCCACAAGCACAGGCAGATGCTCCAGAACAGACTAAACAGCCAACAAGACAATCTCCACAAGTGCAGCAAGAACGCGATCGTTTAGCAAAAGAGGCTAGCGCAGAACCTGCAACAGCTACTAAAAAAGTAAAAGCAGTAGAAGATAAGACTTCTAAAAAAGCTGATGCAGCCACAGACGCTAAGGCACAAGCCAAAGCCGCTAAAGCTGAAAAAGAAGCAAAACAAGATAAATCTAAAAGTGATGTGAAAAAAGATAAAAAAGCGGCTGTAGATGAAAAAACAGCTCCAGAAAATGAAAATGCTGTCATCGCTCGCAATGGTGAAAACTTTGCTTTCAAAGCAGATAATCAGAAATTACAAGGAAATGTACTAGCTGATGAGCAGACAACTATTCAGTTGGCATTAACAAATGGTTCTGCTTTCGCTGGTGCTATTAATAGCGATAACAAAGCAAAATCTGCAGAGTTATTTTTATCTAAAGACTCCGTATGGGAAGTAACTGGGGATTCCAATATTACTAAATTGACAAACGAAGACCCTACTAATAGCAATATTCACACAAATGGCTACAAAGTGAATATTAAAAAATAAGATGTAAGCATGTAAGGGATACACATAAAAATACTTAAAGAATGAGCTCGGTATGATGCCGAGCTCATTTTTGTGCGGTTATTTACCTCTCTTTTTATATTTCAACTATATCTTGCTTATATCTTATTTCTAGATAAAATTATGATATAATTTGAGTAATTATAAAGATAATATATAACAAAGATTGCACATATTAAAGAATGGCGCATAGCACGGCAAAGCGAGTGGTAACCATTATGATAGATATAAAAGAAATATTTAAATATAAATCTCCAGACGTGAATAAATTGTTAGCAAATAATTTTACGCAGGATAAGAATCTATTTAGGAGGTCCATCCCTATCTTAGAAAATCAGTTTTATATGGATATTTCCATTACTGAAGAAGGACAAATTTCATTTCAGGTGCATGAAACAGATTCTGATGAAGAATATGCTCTTGTACATGTACCAAGTGCAGAAGGTGAATTTGTAGGGCGTGTGCGTGCTGCTTGTGAAGAGGCCTTAACAGATATTGCTAAAGAGTGTTTTATTACGAATGCCGTAAAATCAGAACAAACGAGGCGTATAATTGCTTATATAACAACTGAATTGGGGGCAGTGACAGAATACCCTTGGAAGATATATCCAGAGTATGCTGTATTTCGTGTTTTAAATCGTACCAAGTGGTTTGCTGTCATCATGCGTGTTGATTGTGCCAAAATGGGTATAGAAGACTCTGGTGAACTTGATATTATCAACTTGAAAGCAAACCCCGTAGATATTGAACAACGATTAGCAGAAGGGGTTGCCTATCCCGCCTACCATATGAACAAGAAGCATTGGTATACATTGGTGCTAGATGGGCGATTGACAGATGATGTTATACAAGAATTTATTTCTGACAGTTATCATATTGTTAGTAAGAACGAATAGAATCCACTATGATGTTTAAATTGAAACGTTATATTAAAAATAATAGGGTAAAAGCATAAAGGAGGCATATTATGAAAATTGCAGTTACTTATGAAAATGGAGATGTATTTCAACACTTTGGTCAATCCAAACAGTTTAAAATTTATGAAGTAGATAACGCAATCATCGTTAACACTGAAGTGGTACCGGTAGTTGGCGAAGGCCATGGAGCCCTAGCCGATTTTCTTAGTGCACAAGGTGTCAATACGTTAATTTGTGGCGGCATTGGAGCCGGTGCACAAAAAGGGTTGGTTATGAAGGGCATCAAATATTTCGGTGGTGTTACAGGTAGTGCTGATGCGGTTGTACAGGATTTTCTGAAAGGTGAGCTAAAATACGATCCAGATGTTAAATGTAATCATCATGATCATAAACATGGCGAAGGACATAAGCATGAATGTCACGGTGAACATTAATATGTAGAATGTACTTTGGTGAGTTCAGATATATTTTCTAAGGAGCACCGTATATGAAAGCCTGGATTATTTACGCACTTTTGTCAGCCGTGGCTGCTGGCTTTGTTAGCATTTGTGGGAAAATGGGTCTAAAAGGTCTTGATAGTAATGCCGCGACTGCAGTACGTGCTATTATTATGGCTGTATTTCTTGTAGGCGTTGCTATTGTACAAGGTAGTACAAGTAAAATAGGGGAGATTGTTGCTAATTATGAAGCTTTGCTTTGGATTATTGCTAGTGGTGTGATGGGCGCAATTTCTTGGCTATTTTATTTTATGGCTTTGCAAGATGGTCCAGTATCACAAGTGGCACCAATAGACAAACTAAGTGTTGTCTTTTCTGTTATCTTAGGCATTATCATCTTTCACGAGAAAGTCAGTCTTTTGCATGGGATAGCTATTGCAATGATTACCATCGGAGGGTTGATTTTAGCCATATTTAATTAGGTATCATTATAGGGCTGATGGCTAATTTGTTTTCATTTCATCTCATAGATAGGAACTAAATTCCATGTTAAAATAAATTAACATGGAGGAGAGAATGATGAAAGAAATTAAAATTTTATTTATCTGTCATGGAAATATTTGTCGATCGACGATGGCGGAATTTTATATGAAGCACATTGTTGAACAAGCCGGTTTGTCGGAGCAAATCTACATTGCGTCAGCCGCAACTTCTCGTGAGGAAATTGGCAATGATACACATCACGGTACAAAAGCAAAATTGCGCGAAATGAACATCCCTTTTACAAAACGTAGTGCCGTTCAAGTAACGCAGTCGGATTATGACAATTATGATTTCCTTATTATTATGGATGATAACAATGCACGTAATTTAACACGTATTATTGGGGCAGATCGAGATAAAAAAGTGCACAAAGCCTTATCTTTTATTGGATTATCTCGCGATGTGAAAGATCCGTGGTATACAGGTAATTTTGATGAGACGTATGATGATGTTAGTGCTAGTTGTGATGCATTATTAGATCATATTGTAAAATTATTGCGTTTGACTAGTTAAAGTACACGGTTGTTTTAAGTTCTAAATGATTAACTATGTGTAGCTTGTTAAAATGTATGATATAGGAGAGAAAAGAGGGCATTTATGCAATATGTAATGAAATATAAATCGCCTGTAGGGGATATGCTTTTAGCAGCTGATGATATTGGCCTCTTTGGTGTTTGGCTAACGAATGAAAAATATTTTGCTTCTGCTTTAGGGCAAGACTATATTGAAACGTCGACGCCTATTTTAGAAGCGGGGAAGGCTTGGTTAGATCAATATTTTGAAGGTAAGGTACCAACGGTAAAAGTGCCACTTCACTTTGTAGGAACCGAATTTCGCAAACTTGTATGGGAATTTTTGCTAGAAATTCCTTATGGTAAAACGATTACATATGGTGAATTGGCTAAAAAGGTAGCGGCAAAGAAAGGTCTTAGACAAATGTCTGCACAGGCTGTAGGTGGCGCCGTAGGGCATAATGAATTATCTATTATTGTGCCTTGTCACCGGGTGGTTGGTGCAAATGGCAATTTAACGGGTTATGCAGGGGGACTTGATAGAAAGGTATTCTTTCTAAAGTTAGAAGGGGCATATAAAGATGATTTTTATTTGCCGAAGTAGAGGAGTACTTTTATTTTAATGGAACAATTTACAATCATTTTGCATCAGCTTGTTGCTTTTGCTTTAATGCTAGTAGTAGGCTATGGAGCGACTGTTTTAAGGGTCATTAAAGAAGAATATTTAACCGAGTTTGCCACCCTAATTTCGCGCGTATTATTACCAATATTAATATTTGCCAATGCTATGCATGGTACTTCGAGAGACAGTTTAGTGGCTTCTTGGACAGTGTTAGTATTAATTGCCTTGTTAGATAGTTTATTGATAGCTACTATTTATTTGACATCTAGGTTTTTAGGTATTACTGGTAATAAAGGGCGCATATTCCAGACCTGTTTTGTGTTTAGCAATATGGGATTTATGGGCATTCCTATTTTAATGCAGGTATATCCGGAGACGGCTGGGATTAGTGTAGTACTTATCAGTATTATCGATCAAGTGGTTATTTGGACCTATGGCGTATATATGACAACGCCCAAGGAACGGCGAAAACCATTTAGCATTCGCTATTTTATGAATCCTGTTGTTTATGCAGTGGTGAGTTCGTTGCTTTTAATATTGTTAAATATTCCTATGCCGGAAGTGTTAGAAAAACCATTGCTAACCATAGGACAATCGGCTACGCCTTTATCCATGATATACCTTGGCAGTTTGATGTATTACTCAAAATGGATTGATATATTTAGGCAAAAAGAGCTTTATGTTGGTATTTCTATCAAGATGTTAGCATTTCCTCTTCTTTTTTCTGCTGTTGTGGGGGTCTTTATTTCTAACATAGAGATGGTTAAAACAGTAGCCATGGTTAGCATGATGCCATCTATGGTATTGGCTGCTATGTTTGCAACTATGCAGAAAAACCACGGAGAATATGCACTAGGTATCGTGTTAGCGACCACGGCTATGAGCTTAGGTACAATGGCTATTGTATCGGCTATTTTATTTTAAATATAGGAGGTTATCATCGACATTTCAGCACTTATGGGTTCGGGGCATACCCTCCTTCATACTATGGATTATGGTGTGCTAGCTTTTTGGCATGAGTTGGCAGAACAATTTTCCTATATCACTACACCGCTAGCTAAAGCTATTACTATTTTTGGTAATAAAGGAATAGGCATGATTGTTATTGCTTTTATTATGCTGTGGTTTAAACAAACGCGCAAAACCGGATTATGTATATTAGTAGCTTTAGTTATTGGTACACTTATTACTGAGTTTTTGGTGAAAGGTTTAGTAGAACGTGTTCGGCCATATAAATCAGTAGATATTTATCAGCAATGGTGGGCTTACATAAATGCGCCTAAGCAAGGTGGCTATTCCTTCCCTTCAGGGCATACAACGGCGATGACTAGCATGATGGTTTCCCTTTGCCTTGATCGGGGCAAGAAATATATTTCACTAGCTGTGATAGGTATTTTATTGATGGGGGCGTCACGTACTTACCTTATGGCCCATTATCCTTCCGATATTTTGGCAGGGATTCTTGTTGGAAGTATTTCGGGATATCTAGGCTATCGTATAGTCAATCGACTTTGGGCAAAATATTTTGCATAGACAACAACCAATTTAGTTATATATTTATAAAGGAGAACATAAATGAAAAATGTGCTTGTAGTATCTGCACATGATACTGTAATTGATTCTGTGGCAACAACTTATATTCTTGAGGATTTACAACAGCGTATGCCAAATGCAGTTTTTGACAATTTAGATGAGTTATATCCAAATTTTATTTTTGATGTAAAAGCTGAACAGGCTAAATTGGAAGCTGCAGATATTATTGTATTGCAGTTCCCATTTTATTGGTATTCAATGCCAGGTGTTATGCATCGCTGGATGGAATTTGTTTTTGAACATGGATGGTCGCACGGGACGACTGGTCAAGCCTTGAAAGGCAAAACGTTAATTGCGTCTTTCACAACAGGGGCCCCAGAGTTTTTATATGCAAAAGATAATTTATTAAAACATACGTTGGAAGAATTTATGGCACCTTGTGAGTCTATTGCTATTTTAACAGGGATGCAATGGGGAGGATTCGTAGTTACGGATGGTGTAAGTTATGCGGACCGAAAACCAGAAAATGAAGCGGAAACACGTAATAAATTAGAAGCCCATGTTACTAAATTAATAAAGAAAATCGAAAACGCTTAAGATATAATGAAATATAACAGTTTGGTTCGGTAATAGAAAAAGTCAAAATCTATTTGACACAAATGGCTGAATTGTATAAAATATATCAGTAAGCTTTTGTCGTAGTTATTCCATTAGCCCCGGAAAGCACGAACAGAAAAGCTTTTGGTAGAATTGTCGTTATGAGGAGGAATTGCAGCATGAAAACAACATATATGGCCAATCCGTCTAAAATTGAACGGAAATGGTATGTCGTTGACGCTGAAGGTAAGACTTTAGGACGCCTTGCTGCCGAAGTAGCTAAAGTTCTTCGGGGTAAACATAAACCTACTTTCACACCACACGTTGATACTGGTGATCATGTTATCGTAGTCAACGCTGAGAAAGTTCGTTTGACAGGCAAAAAATTAGCACAGAAAACGTATTTCCGTCATTCCGGTTACCCAGGTGGTAGCACATTCGTTACTGCAGGTAGCATGTTGGAAAAACATCCAACTCGTTTAGTTGAGTTCGCTGTTCGTGGTATGCTTCCAAAAAATAAATTGGGTGAAGCACAGTACCGTAAACTTAATGTTTATGTAGGTCCTGAACATCCACATGCAGCTCAGAAACCTGAAGTTTTGGAATTTGATATTCGCTAATACCGGAGGAGGAACATATAAATGGCAGTAGCACAATACTACGGTACAGGTCGTAGAAAATCTTCCGTTGCTAGAGTTCGTCTGGTACCGGGCACAGGTAAAATCACAGTTAACAATCGTGAATTAAATGACTTTTTTGGTCGTCAGACTTTGGAATTAATCGTTAAACAGCCTCTAAATCTTACTAATACTGTTGATCAGTATGACGTAATTGCGAGTGTTGCTGGTGGCGGTGCTTCTGGTCAAGCTGGCGCTATTCGTCACGGTATTTCCCGTGCATTATTGAATGTTGATAGCGAGCTTCGTCCTGCTTTGAAAAAAGCTGGTTTCTTAACTCGTGACCCACGTATGAAAGAACGTAAGAAATACGGTCTTAAGAAAGCCCGTAAAGCTTCTCAGTTCTCCAAACGTTAAGAACAACAAACATACAAACCCCATGGACATAGCGTTCATGGGGTTTCTTTTTATATTGTTACGTTGAGATTTGCTCAAAAGGCTATATTCTAAACATGATTTTGTAGACGCATGCTACGATTTCGAAGAGGATTTTGAACTCGCTGTTAACGAAGAAGAACGGCAACTAAAATCAAACGATTAAATGATGAGTCTAAAGCACACCGTTTGGCGAAATTCATTAACTGGAATACTATGATAAAAGTAGCTCCATGGTAATTTAAAGGTTGTTAGCTTGCATGTTTTTTTCTTATCTGCTATGGTAGTGATATTGAATAGTAGAAACTAAGAAAGTGGGGTTAGTATGAAACGTTCTACCACGTTTGCTCGTTATCAGCAGATTGCTGGTGACTTATCGAGTAAAATCGCTTCTGGAGAATATAAAGTCGGAGATCGTATTTTTGCTAGATCTAATATTGCCACGCAGTACAAAGTGTCGGCAGAAACGGCGAGAAGGGCTATAACACTTCTCGTTGATATGGGGATTGTAGAGGCTCAACGTGGCAGCGGTTGTAAGATTATTTCTATTGAAAAAGCAGAACGATTTAGAGATCAATTAAAAAAGCATGAATCTATTACCTCGCTGCAAAAAACCATTCATACCAAAGTAAAGAAGCAAATTGAATTTATTACTGACATGGAAAAAGATATTTTGGCCATGCAGGAACTCTATAATAACTATCAGCATATGAATCCATTACTGCCGATGAAAATGGGGATAGATGCGGATTGTAAGATGCTTGGAAAATCTATAAAAGAGTTGAATCTTTGGCAAAATACCGCTGCTACTTTGGTGGCAATAGAACGGAGCGAAGAGTTAATCGTGTCTCCAGGCCCCTATGCGGTTTTAAATTTGGATGATGTTATATATTTTATCGGATTAGAAGATTCTTATGAACGTCTTCGTCGTTATCTTTATCAACAATAAGTTCTAGCCTATGAAAGCTGTAAGAAACTATGATTTTTATAGTTTCTTGCAGCTTTTTTACTTTTTGTATGGGATTCTTTTTTGTCCTATAACCTTCATTTTTGACATAAGTAACAACTTAATGATATACTAATGTTGTTACTTGGCATTTTACTTCATTAGGAGGTTAATATGATAGAATTCAAAGAAACAACTAAGAGGTATGGCAAGCACGAAGTTATTCATCCTATTACGCTTACTATTCCAGAAGGGGAAATTGTTTCTCTCATTGGGGCGTCTGGTTGTGGGAAAACCACAGTGTTAAAGATGATTAATCGACTTATTCCGTTGTCTTCTGGAGATATTTTACTTCATGGTGAGAGTATTATGGATAAATCGCCAGTAGCATTACGTAGACAAATCGGATATGTTATTCAGCAAACGGGATTATTTCCCCATTTAACGATTCGAGAAAATTTTGAATTAGTGTTAGATCTACATAAGATTCCCAAAGAGGAATGGCATAGTAAAATTGTGGAAATGATGGCAAAGGTTGGACTAGATATTAAGTTGTTGGAATCGTATCCGGCAGAACTTTCAGGAGGGCAACAGCAACGTGTTGGTGTTGGTAGAGCACTTATTATCAATCCCGAAGTTATCCTCATGGATGAACCGTTTTCTGCTATTGATCCCGTTACGAGAAGTGCGTTGCAAGACGAATTGGTTCGATTGCAAGATGAAATCCGAAAAACGATTGTTTTTGTTACGCATGATATGGATGAGGCGATTAAGATTTCAGACCGCATTTGCATTTTAAAGGATGGTCAAATTGAACAGTATGACACTCCAGAAAATATTTTGCGTGAACCCGCAACAACATATGTAGAGGGTTTTATTGGAAAAAATCGCATTTGGAATTCACCAGAATTTATTAAGGCGCGTGATATTATGTTAGAGGCGACAAATATTTGTTTTCCTAATGACAGTTTAGTGCGTTGCATGAAAAAGATTAAGGATCAACCACAAGATTACCTAATCGTAGTAGATCCGGTAACTCATGTCTTTACAGGGATTATTAATGCTAATATTATTCGCTCTCAGAATACATTGCGAATGCGTGTTAAGGAAGTTATGCAACAACCTAACGCTATTGCAAAGGTTGATGATTCCTTATTAGATGTACTAGAAACGGTTAAACTTCTACATCGTTCTTATATGATTGTTGTAGATGATAATAAACGCCTTGCCGGTATTATCACGCAGAGCAGTTTAGTGGCTACTTTGGGCAAACAGTATACGGATGAAGAAGGGGGCGTGGTTTAAAATGGATTTGTTTAACTATTTGGTTACACATGTGGACCAAGTTTTAGAATTATTAGTTGAACACATACAGTTAACAGGACTTGCTGTTCTGGTTTCTATTCTAATCGGCGTTCCTATTGGGATTCTTATCGCCTATAAAAAGAGCTTTCGGACACCTGTTATGGGATTTGTGAACTTCTTGCAAGCGATTCCTAGTATGGCTCTTTTAGGTTTTGCAATTCCCCTTCTTGGGATTGGTGCAGTACCTGCTATCGTAGTCGTTTTTCTATATTCTCTACTACCAATTGTGAAAAATACGTATATTGGTATTTCCCAAATCAATCCAGAAACAATAGAAGCGGCTAAGGGAATTGGTATGACTAAATGGCAAATACTTAAAAAAGTGCAATTGCCACTAACCCTTCCTGTTTTAATGGGTGGGGTTCGCATTTCTGCAGTAACGGCTGTGGGGCTCATGACTATTGCTGCCTTTATCGGCGCTGGTGGCTTAGGCTTTCTAGTATTTTCTGGTATTTCTACTGTAAATAACGGCATGATTGTAGCAGGGGCACTTCCAGCTTGTATATTAGCTCTTGTTATTGACTATATTCTTTCATTAGTTGAAGATTTAGTAACACCTATCTCCTTACAAGCAGGCGCTTTAAAAGTGAAAGATAAGGTTATTCGCCAAAGACGTATAAAAGCAATTGCTGTTGGCCTTGCCGCCGTAGCTATGTTTGGGTTTTTCGGACAAAAAGCTTATACTTCCTTTGTTGAAGACAAATCTGTTATAACTATTGGTGGTAAACAGTTTACAGAGCAATCGATAATGGTAGAAATGCTTAAAGAATATATAGAAAGTCATACGAATATTAAAGTTAAGACAAAGCCCGGTATAGGAGGCACACAGGTCGTATTTAATGCCATCAAAAAAGGTGAAATTGATATGGCCGTTGATTACACAGGCACTATATATGGTCAAATTTTACAACATGATTTAAGCAAAGAAAAAGACAAAGATAAGGTTTATAGCACTATAAAACGTGAAATGAAGGACAACTATAATTTAGTAATACTGGACCAATCAAAATTTAATAATACCTATACCCTAGCCGTTACACAGGAAACTGCTAAAAAATACAACTTGGAGATGATTAGTGATTTAGTTGATGTAGCTAGTACGTTAAAGGCTGGATTTACTATGGAATTTATGAACCGTAGTGATGGACTACCAGGATTGGCTAAAGATTATAATCTGACATTTAAGGATGCCGTTGGTATTGATGGAGCAACTCGCTATGTGGCTCTCATTAATGGTGAATCCCAAGTTATAGATTCCTTTTCGACAGAAGGTCTTTTGAAAAAATATGAACTTAAGGTATTAAAGGATGATAAGAATTTCTTTCCTGGTTATTATTGTGTACCCGTTGTACGAAATGAAATTATCGAAGCACATCCTGAATTAAAGGGGGTTCTGAAAATACTATTTGAGCAACTTGATGATGAAACTATGAAAGAACTTAACTACAAAGTTGATGGGGAGCAACGCGATCCGAAAGCAGTGGCTCATGAATTCTTAACGAGTAAGGGGTTAATTTAATATAAGGGGAATGTTAGCGTGATATTAATGCTAATAGCAGCAAAGGGGTGTCTCTGCGAAAATTTTTCGTAAGGACGCCCCTTTGCTATTATAAATATAATTGACTACTATTAAGGTATACTGTTTTAGCGGAGACTAGCATATCGAAAATTTTAGTGGTATAGTGAGAGTTAGATAATTAATTAATGTGTAAATAGGTGTTAGTGAGCGTAGAACATATCACTAACGATTTTTTAAGTAGCGAAAGAAGATGTGTTATATGAACAATAATAAATTTCCCATATTATTCATAGGTCATGGTTCACCAATGAATTTAATTGAAAAAAATCCTTGGACTGAAAACTGGAAGCTCATGACGCAATTAGTATTAGAGAAGACAGGTCGCAAACCCAAAGCTATATTGATGCTTTCGGCACATTGGTATACACGAGGCACTTTTCTTCAAGTTGATGAGCAACCAGGAATGATTTTTGATATGTACGGATTTCCAAAGCCTATTTATGAGCTAGACTATCCAGTGAAAACAAGCGCTACACTAATTCATCGCGTACAAGAACTTTTGGGGGCTGAGGTTACATTGCAAGCGAATCGGGGCTATGATCATGGGGCCTATGCACCACTACTTAAAATGTTTCCTGAGGCCGATATTCCAGTGGTGCAACTTTCTATAAATGGTGTACAAGATGCAAAATATTGGTTTGAAACAGGGCAGAAACTGGCGCCCCTTTGTGAAGAAGATATATTGATTATTGGCAGTGGAGATATTGTTCATAATTTGCGTACACTAAATCCTCATATGATGAATGATGGAACAGTAGCAGTAAAAGCCTTCGAAAAGCGTATCTTAGAATTATTGCATACAACAGATGCCGCAGATGGTATCAAAGGTCTATTAAATTGGCGAGCGATTGAAGGTGCTATGGATGCGGCTGAATCTCCCGACCATTTGGCTCCCCTATTTTATTGCTTAGGGGCTGCCCTAGGGATAGGCTTAGAAGAAGGTAAATCCCTAAAAATGCCATCTGTTAATGTATGGAATGGTGATTTTGTTATGGGTTCGTTGAGTATGACTTCGTTAGCATGGGGACTATGAGATGATAGCTATTGTTATACAAGCGATTCAAAGTGTGCTCATCATTATTTGCTTAATCGCATTAGGTTTTATCTTAGCAAAAAAAGGCTGGTTTGATGAGCGCAGTGAACGGATGATTGTTAATTTGGTAACGAAAATATCTCTGCCTATTTATATGATTCTGGGATTGCTTAACAATTTTACAGCAGAACGACTCATACGAATGGCGCCAGATTTATTAGTACCACTCTTATCTGTTTTTATCGCCTTTATATGTGGTGGCGTGCTGGTGCGTTTGTTTAAGATTAGCAAAGGGCGGCGTGGTGTATTTTGGACAAATTGCTTTATTGCCAATGCTGTATTTATTGGACTTCCGGTAAATCTAGCACTCTTTGGTGAAGAAAGTATGCCATCAGCAATGTTATACTATATTGTTAATACTAGCTTTTTTTGGACTATTGGTGTATATCTTATCATAAAAGATAGCGATAATGCAGAAGCGGCTATCTTTTCCCTAGGTGGGTTAAAAAAGATTATTTCGCCTCCTTTTTTAGGTTTCGTGTTGGGGATTATTTTAGTGCTTAGTGATGTCAAACTACCAACTTTTATACAAGTTACAGGGCAATATATTGGGAATCTAACAACGCCGTTATCTCTTATGTTTGTGGGGATTGAAATTAGTAAGGTGGCACTAAAAGACTTACACTTTGATTTCGAGTTATGGGGGAGTTTAATTGGACGCTTTATCATTTGTCCATTAGGTGTCCTGGTATTAATTCCTTTTATCCCTATTACAGAAATGTCTATGAAGGTATTTACTCTACAAGCTGCTATGCCGGCCATGACACAGGTGACAATTATATCTAGCTTATATGGTGCTGATAGTAAATACGCAGCAAGATTAACTTTTGTGACTATCGTATTAAGCTTGCTAGTCATTCCAATTTATATGGTTGTTGTAAATTGTATTTGATTACAACTATTTAGTTGTAAAGTATTTTACTAAATAATAGCTAGTGTCTAAATAATAGCTAGTGTCTAATCACTAGGACTGTTTGTGCAAATGCATAGTCGTATAAGTCTTAAAGTTATGTTGAACTCAAATAGGTTTTGTGCTAGAGTATCCATATACACCCTATAAGATGTAGAGTAATGTTTAAGAAGGAGCCAAGATAAGAATGGCACAAGATATTATCCATCGGTTTGATACCTTAGATGAAGTGGCGCAGGCGGTGGCTGAACGATTTGTAGAATATACAAATGAGTGTATTGCTAGAACAGAAACTTGTATTGTAGGTCTTTCTGGCGGTACTACGCCAAATGCGTTATTTGAACTATTAAATTCCGATGCCTATGTGAATCGCATTGATTGGGAAAATATATATTTTTTATGGGTAGACGAACGTTTTGTTCCCCATAGTAATCCAGATAGTAATTATTACCGTGCAAAAACAAGACTCTTTTCTAATATACAAGGCTGCTACCATGTTTATCCAGTACCAACTTCAAAAGGTACTGTAGAAGAAGTAGCTCGCTTATATGAAAAAGAAGTAGATACTGTTTTGAAAGCGTGTGAAAAAACGGGGCTAGATCTTGTCTTACTCGGCCTTGGTGATGATGGTCATGTGGCGTCTTTATTTGCAGGCTCTGTAGCACTGAAAGCCACAACGCGTATTGCCGCAGTGGAAGATGGGAAGGTGTGGGAACGCGTTACGATGACATTTCCATTTTTGGCAACGGTCGCTGCCGTTTGGTATACCGTTGTAGGTGAAAGCAAACGGGCAGCGTTGGCAAAGGTGTTAAAGCAACGGATTGATTACGAATCTGATACGTGGGAAGAGCGTCTTGGTCATGTATTGCCTGGTGCTGTGATTGCCCAACCAACGGTGGAGTGGTATGTGGATGCAGCAGCGATGAAGGAATGATATTGTGGCAGATTTTAATGAAATTGATTCTATTTTTGCAGATTATGTACCAGGCTTAACTGAAGAAGAGGATTATGTAAAAGCCTCTGTTTTAGTGCCTTTAGTATCTATTGATGGGCAAGAACATGTACTTTTTACTGTGCGCTCTGAGGCGTTGCGGCATCAACCAGGAGAGATTAGTTTTCCTGGTGGACATGCAGAAGAATCTGATGCCACGCATTATGAAACAGCGCGCCGTGAATGTTCTGAAGAACTTGGTATTACAGAAGATGAAATTACGTACCTTGGTGATTTAGACTATTTGATTTCTCCGGTAGGAGTGCGGTTGCATGCCTTTGTGGGGCGTCTTGAAACAACGGACTTTAAACCAAGCTCCAATGAGGTCGGGGAAATTTTTACTGTACCACTTGATTATTTGGTGTCCGCAGATCCTATTGTGGCAACGATGCAAGTTGCCACAAGGCCAAAGGATAATTTTCCTTTTGAGTTAGTTCCCAATTATGTGGATGACTGGAAATTACGTAAGACCTACTCCGTCTTTTTTTATTCCTATAAAGGTTATAATATATGGGGATTAACGGCGCTAATTTTGAAGAATTTTATTGATGTATATAAAGCAGGTCTAGAAAATCGAAAAATACTTTCACAAAAATAGAATTTATATGTTAAAACGTGTAAAATAAAGTTATAGTAGTAAATAGTGCATACAAAGAGGTGAATCTTATGTTCAATTTTGGCACACAGGAATTAATCTTGGTATTGGTTATTGCTCTAGTCGTTTTTGGACCTGGTAAGCTGCCAGAAGTGGGCAAAGCTATCGGTAAAAGCATCAATGAATTTAAAGATGCTATGGGGGGCAAAAAAAATGACGACACTAAACAAGCAGACGCTGAAAAAGAAGCCAAAACTATTGATGTAGATGCGGTAAATAACGAAAATACGCATAAAGAAAAATAATATGACGGATAAAAATATAGGAGGAAATTAATATGTGCAAAGATTGTGGTTGCCATAGTACTGGTGAAAATGCAAGAACTTTATTAAGTGTTCCAGGCATGATGTGTGAAAACTGCCAAAATACAGTAGAAAGTGCGTTGTTAAAATTACCAGGTGTAAATGCAGCAGAAGTTGATTTACAAGAGAAAACGGTAAAGGTTGATTTTAATGGTACCGTGATTACAGAGGACCAATTGATTGAGGCAATTAGTGCAACAGGATTTGATGCTTCTACTGTGGGTCATACTCATGAACATGATGGTATTATGAGTAAAATCACTAAATTATTTAAATAGTAGTCAGAGGTACCCTAATGGGTACCTTTATTTTATAAATATAGGTGAGAAACATGTTTAAACGTTTTGACGAAGAAAAATACACATGGGATGATACGACAACTTTAATATATAAAGAAGATGGTAGCCCTTTTAAAAATGTGACGCGCCAAGTATTGTTTGAAGGTGTAGACGATATTCCTTGCCAATTTCGCTATTTCGAAGTGGCGCCTGGTGGTTATTCCACACTAGAACATCATGATCATACCCACATGGTTATGATTAAACGAGGGAAAGGCCAATGTTTATTAGGTGACAAGATTGTGGATATAAAAGAAGGCGACTTTATGGTCATTACATCGCATATGTTTCACCAGTTTCGGGCTAATAAAGGCGATTATATTGGCTTTTTATGTTTGGTAAATGTGAATCGCGATAAAGTGCAATTGCCAACAGAAGAAGAATTAGAGAAGTTGAAGGCGAATCCTGAGATTAAGGCATTTCTAGAGAGCTAAGGCTAATAATGATTGCGATAAACTAAGTTTACATAGATGAAAATATAAATTTGTAAGTTAATAGAAACAATAGAAATATTATAAAAATTTTATTGACAAGATATTGGCAAGGTTGTATTATATGAAGAAACAGATGTTCATCAGTAGATGAATGCAAAAGTGATGATAGAAGAAAGTAGTCTTAGAGACGCCTGCAGAGAGCCGTTGGGTGGTGTGAAACGGTGGTAGAAATAAGATGAAGTTCCTTCTTGAACTGCAAAGCTGAACGATTAGTAGGTTGCGCCGGCGTGGTTGTCGTTAGAAAAACTATGAGTTGGTCGATTCGAGATAAATAGGGTGGTACCGCGGAAATATCCGTCCCTTGGGTACCACCCGTTTTTTATTTCCTTTTAACAAATATCAAAGGCCTAGATACTAGTTAGAAGTGAAGTCGGCAAATAGGGTGGTACCGCGATTAAATCGTCCCTTGCGTTGGCAAGGGACGGTTTTTTTATAGGCATGGTATTAAGGAGAGAGATTATGAGTATTGCAACTCTTATTGTAGGCATTTATGTAATATTATTATTCAGTATTTCTTGGATTTCGAAGCACTTAGCTAGGGGAAAAACCGAGAATTATGTGTTGGCGGGGCGTCGTATGACAACGCCACTCATCATGGTAACTATAGTAGGGCTAGCCGTAGGTGGTGCTTCCACGATTGGTGTGGCTGAACAGGCTTATGTAAAAGGTATTTCCGCAGGTTGGTATACAAGTGCTTGGGGCATTGGTGCCATCGTGATGGGCTTAACTGTTGCTAAAAAATACCGTAAATTGAATATTACAACCATACCAGAGATGTTAGAACGTTATTATGATAAAAAAAGCATGATTGCCGGTATTAGTATCCAAATCCTTGTGCAACTTTGTATTATGAGTTTGCAGTATGTAGCAGGTGGTACGATTTTAGCGGCCTTAATGCCAGAAGTTTTTAATATCACAACAGGAATGATTATGAGTGCCGTTGTATTTATTGGCGTTACGCTTTTAGGTGGTATGTGGTCTGCAGGTATTTCTAATGTACTAAATGTATCTTTGAAATATGTGGGGATTACACTAGCCGTTATTATGGCTATCTATTCTATGGGTGGTATGGCGGCTATCGAAAGCCAAGCTCCTAGTGCGGCAGCGCTTGATTTAGTTGATGGTGTTGGGTTAACAACTATTATTACTTGGATTGTTACACTCATTACAGTTAATTTATCCTTACAGAGTATCATTCAAATTTCCTTAAGTGCTAAATCTGTTAGCACCGCTCGTAAAGGGTTTATTATTGGTGGCTTATTGATGTTGCCAATTGGTTTCATTAGTGCGTATTTAGGTGTTGTTGCAGCTGAATTGTACCCTGGTTTAACACCAACTTTGGCATTGCCAAAACTTATTATGGGAATGAATCCTTGGCTAGCCGGCATTACCTTGGCTGCTCTTTGGGCAGCAGATGTAAGTACGGCTTGCAATTTATTGTTAAGCTCTGGTACCTTATTCTCTCAAGATATTTACAAACGTTTCATTAATCCTAACGTAAATGAAGCGATTTATATGCGTGTTACACGCCTTTCTGTTGTAGCAATGGGGATTCTAACTTTTATTTTTGCCCTTACAATTACGGGGATTATTGCAACATTGATGCAAGGTCTTAGTCTTATGGCAGGTTTTGCAGTTATTGTATTGATGACATTATATGCACCGCAGTATTGTAGCAAAGTAAGTGCGTTTTATACATTAGTGGCAGCAGTTGTTACATTGATTGCTTGGAATGCAGTCCCTCAGATTCATGTAGTACCACATGTAATTTATTTGGAATGGATTGTGTGTGCCGTAACTTTCGGGGCAACTAGTTTCCTAAGTGAAACATCTATTGAAACGGATGAGTATCTTTGTGAAGCAACACGCAATTTGTAATCCTGAGGATATTTTGATAGGTTTATAGTTTACTTACTATCCATTATAGATAAACTAAAACACCCATTAGGAAGAGTCTTGAGAACTTTTCCTAATGGGTGTTTTTTAGAGTTATAGGACAAAACGTGTTGGTTTTGTCCTATAAGCCGTTTTTTACTTACTCGATATTAGCTATGTTAGCTATTATTTTATTCATATGTATTTTGATATGTTGTTTTAGCAAAAATTATAAGAATAAAATAAAATTAGCTACCACTAGTGTGATAGATGCTCCAATCATAGGAATGGCTGTACGTTTTACTAGATCGAATGGAGAGATACCAGCCATCCCTGCAGCTACCACGATAACAGCAGTGATAGGAGAGATTGCACGGGCTGAACTAGCGATAAAGTGCATTGGCAAAATCATCAAGGAGGCGGCTACGCCTGTTTTAGCGGCAATGGTTGGTACTAAGTTGGCAAAAGCGAAAAATGGGGCATTACCAGAACCCATTACAACGGCAGAGATTGCGATAATGCTAACCATAACAAGAGTGATGCCTACGCCGCCAAATCCAGAGGTTTGTGCTGCTTGAATAAGTGCATCGATAGCACCAATTTTCATAAGCCCTTTAGCAAATGTTTCACCAGCTACGATAAGCGTAACTACCGTCGCCATCTGACGTCCCATACCATCGAAGAACACTTGCAAATCTTCAAGCGTGCGTTTGCCATCAAACGTACGAAGGTATTGGCAAATCATGCCTATAGTGGTACCGATCATCATGGCCATGATGATGTTCATTTTTATGCTTGCAATCCAAAGGTTAGAGAAACAGAGAATAAGTGCTAATGGCACGATTGGAAGTAATGCAAAAATGGCAGGCGGCAAATCAGCGGTTGCGATTTCACCAGCTTTTTCCATGTGAACATCGGCTGTTTGTGCTTGTACTATATGACCATCGCGTTTATCCATATATTTTTGTGTAAAATAATGAAGGATAGCAACAACTGGAATTACGCAAAGTGCTACAGGTACCTGATAGGAATGCCAATATGTTACAGGATCAATGCCCGAAAGTTCAGCAGCAAAGATAGTACCAGTATCACTAGGACTCCAATCAAGACAGAGTGTAGTCGCAATAGCTGCTGTTGCAGATAGTTTACTTACGCCAAGCGCTAGAAGAATAGGGTACATGGTTACCATAAGTAACATTGCTAGGCCAGAGGCACTATTAATGGCAAGGCCAAGCACCATTCCAAGAACCCAACAGGCACTTAATACAATATAAGGGGATTTAATAGCAAGAAGAGGTTTAATGGTTAAATGAACAAGCGCTTTAGAAGCCCCAATATGTTCCATATAACGAGCAAAACCAGCTACGGCCATGATATTTAAACCAAGTCCAGCTGCACGGCTACTAAATACAGTGCGAATAAATTCAAACATATCAAAGATAAAACTACCGGTTTGCCCTTTTTCTAGAGGTGAACCATACCCCATTAAGTAAGCTGCAATCATTAAAATAAGACCGCCTAAAAAGAGTACGGCTTGTGCTTTGTACTTTTTGTATACTAGGGTGCCGACCCATAAAATGACGATCACTGAAAATAAAATATTCATACCCTCAACACCTCTCTAAAAACAATAAAATGTATATCCTCATTATAATAAAAAACATTGATGACTAAAAATACAAATTATGCAATATTAAAATAAATAAAATGCCTTTTATGCATTAATGTAAAGCTTTTTGAAGTATTAATATAAATTTTTAAGATTGGGACGTGATATAATAAAACGTACGATATGGGAGGTTTTGATGAATCGAAATGACTTGCGTGCTACCTTAGCTGCATTAGCTTCGGAAGAAGTGAATCGGGTTCAAGTGAACCCACATGCACGCTATCGAGTAGCGTTAATGTATCCTAATACATACTTTGTTGGCATGAGCAATTTAGGCCTGCAGATTATATATGAAGAAATCAATAATAGAATAGATAGTTGCGCAGAACGTGTTTTTTTGCCTTCTTCAGAAGAATGGGAGGCTTATGTAAAAACGAAAACACCTCTTATGAGTGTAGAATCGCAACGCCCGCTGCATGATTTTGATGTAATTGGTATAGATGTAACCTTTGAAATGGATTACTTTCATATTCCCATTATGTTAAAGCAAGGACATGTGCCGGTATTGGCAAAAGAACGTGATGTTCGAGATCCTATTGTCATTGCGGGAGGACCTTGTGCTACTTTTAATCCTGAACCTTTTGCAGATTTTGTAGATGCTTGTGTTATCGGTGAAGGTGAGCAAGTAATATCTGAATTGTTAGAGGTTATTTATCAGGGGCGCGAAAATGGATATGGTCGTGAAGAATTACTTTATGCGATGAGCCAAGTCCCAGGTATTTACGTGCCTAGTTTATATGCTCCACAATTTGATGAAAATCAGAATTTTACTGGATTTATTATTGCTGATGGAGCTCCTGCACAGGTAGAGCGTCAGTGGCGGTGTATTGAACGCCCCGCAGAAACAGTAGTAGCAACGAATTTTACTGAATTTGGGGCTATGTATATTGTGGAGGTAGCACGTGGTTGTGGTCGACATTGTCGTTTTTGCATGGCTGGTTATTGTTATCGTACGCCACGTATACGCCCTTTAGAAATGTTAAAAGCTGGTGTAGATCGTGCTGAAAAATTAGGGAAAAAAGTTGGCCTCATGGGCGCAGCGATTTCTGATTATCCTTATATTAATGAGCTTGTATCCTATATACGATCCAAAGGCGTGCGTTATTCTTGCGCATCACTTCGTGCGGATTCACTAACAGAAGAGATTGTGGTTGGTCTTGCTAATAGTGGTCAGAAAACAATTACCATTGCCCCTGAAGCTGGTAGTGAACGATTGCGTCGTGTTATTAACAAGGGAATTACAGAGGCGGACTTAAAGAAGTCTGTTGATATGGCTGCATTAGCAGGCATTCCTCATATTCGTCTTTATATTATGATTGGGTTACCAACAGAAACCCAAGAGGATATACAGGCTATTGTAGATATGGCAATGCGTGTACAAGCCCATATGCAAGCCGTAGGCTGTAAAGGTCGATTGACTTTGAGCATAAATCCATTTATTCCAAAACCGTTCACACCTTTTCAATGGATGGCTATGGCAGATCAAAAAGAAATTACGAAAAAACTCAACTTTTTAAAGAAGTCACTTCAAAAGAATAGACGCATAGAAGTTCTTACCGAATCTCCTCGTGAAGCGTATGTACAAGGCGTTTTAGCCCGTGGTGATAGACGTCTAGGCAAAATTATTTTGGCGGCTTCGGAGGAAAATGGTGGAAAATCCTTTAAAAATGCTTGTAAAAATGCAGGTTTTGATATGGATGCAGCTAACTACACAGAACGAAAAATAGGCGAAGCCTTACCGTGGCAAATTCTTGATATGCAATTGCAAGAAGGCTATTTAGAAGGCGAATGGCAACGAGGGATAGAAGGGAAATATACTATGCCTTGCATGGAAGGTTGTAAACGTTGTGGTGTTTGCAAATAAATTATATTTATTAGAATGAAATGATATGCGAAATTGATTTGGGAAATGAGTTAAGATATGAAACGCGATATTGTGATAAAGCAGGTTCAATTTGATGATATGCATACATGGACCTATGAAAAAGCTATGCAGTTAGAGCAATTTACTCATCTAGTCGCTGGCGTTACACGGCGATGGGGAGGGGTATCTGAGGCCCCTTATACAAGTTTTAATATAGCTTTTCATGTGGGGGATAAAAAGGAAGCCGTACTTAAAAATCGTATCATGTTAGCCGACTATTTTAAGGTGCAACCAGACGTATTAACGAATGCTAATCAAGTGCACGGGTTAACAGCCACTTATATAGGGCCTGAACAGATTGGTCAGGGGGCTATATCCTTGGAGAATACTTTTGAAAGTGATGCTATTTATACAGACCAAAAAGGTGTTCCTCTATTGTTGTTCGTAGCGGATTGTGTCCCAGTATTGCTTTATGATGCAATACATCAGGTTATTGCTGTTGTACATGCAGGGTGGCGTGGTGCTATTGGCCATTTGCCTGTCATTACATTGCAAGAAATGAAAAAACGGTTTGGCACAAAGTCAAAAGACTGTTATGTATATTTAGGCCCTTCTATCGGTCCGGATTCTTTTGAAGTGGGAGAGGATTTAGCTGAAAAATTTGCTTTAGCCACAGCACATTTGGGAGCTAATCCTAATGACGTTGTATGCTATCGTACAATAAAGGCAAAGGGTATAAATAATAGATCTGAACAAATGGAGATGCCGAGTATGGACTCGATGTCAAAACCGTACGTGAATTTATGGAATTTTATTGCCTTGGATTTGCAAGAGGCGGGCGTACTTTCACAAAATATTACGGTTACTACGACGGATAGTTTTGTAACAGAAGATTGTTATTCGTATCGACGAGAACAGAGTGTATGTGGTCGCATGACGATGTTTGCGATGCTAAAGTGAGTAATAATTGGATTGAAATAGAAAACAAAAAGAGAAGACTTGCAAATATCATCGATATATAATATGTATCTACTATACACCGCGGTTTAGATATTATATAATTATAAGCATATATATAAATTAGTATATAAAGGGGGCTCTGATGCTCGAACAGAATTTACAAATTGTTCGTCAACGAATTGATAATGCGTTGGTAAAAGCTGGTCGCGTGGATAAAGTCTTGTTGGTGGCTGTTACAAAAAATCATCCTGTGGAAGCGGTGCAAGAAGCTGCGGCCTTAGGTGTAACAACTGTTGGTGAGAATCGCGTGCAAGAAGCTAAGCAAAAGATAGAAACCTATGAAGGACCAGTGCTTAACTGGCACCTAATTGGTCACCTACAGGTTAATAAAATTCGGCAAGCTGTTCCATTGTTTGATTTGATTCATTCGGTAGATAGTGAACGCGTATTAGATGAAATTAATCGTGTGGCGGCCAAAGTTGGTAAGATACAAGATGTGTTGTTACAAGTCAATGTAGCGCGTGAAGAATCTAAGTCGGGGATGGAAGTGGAGGATTTTCCTCGTATCCGTGATTATGCAAAAATATTACCGAATGTTAGAGTTCGTGGCCTTATGTGTATGGCACCTTTTGAAGAGGATACGGAAAAAGTTCGTCCTGTATTCCGGGTTGCTTCATTCTTGTATGAAGATATGAAAGCGTATTTCCCAGCCAATCAGATTTGCTACTTGTCGATGGGTATGACACATGATTTTGAAGTAGCTATTGAAGAAGGCGCCAATATTGTTCGCATAGGGACAGCCATCTTTGGAGAACGTGTTTATTAAAACTTTAGTCGCTGAGGAGGTCTTAACATGGCATTAAAGGATAAAATTGCAAGTTGGAAAGATTACTTTACTGGTAATGAAGCAGATGAATATGAATATGATGAATTTGATGATGAATTCGAAGATGATGAGCCAATAGCTAAGAGTCAAGGAACTACTCCAAACTCTAATTTTCGGTCAACACAACGTACAGGGGGGTATAATACCGTGGCACAACGTCCAGTAACAACAGCAATGAAGGTTATTGTTATCGAACCTAAGAAATTTGAAGATTCTGAAAATATTACAAACCAGTTACGTGATATGCGTCCTGTAGTTATCAATTTTGAAAGTACGGATTCTCACGAAGCTGCTCGAATTGTTGATTTTGTAAGTGGTGCTACGTTTGCATTAGATGGTAAATTAGAAAAAATCGGTAAAGATATTTTTATTTGTGTGCCTAATAATATCTCTGTTGATTACAGTGATAAAGTTTATAGTGAAATTTCAGATAAACTTTCTTGGAAGGAGCCGCAGATGTAATGTTGGGGCGCACTTTATTTATTGGTGCAGGTGCAATGGGTGGCGCCATTTTAAAAGGGGCATTATCTAACGGGCTGTTAAAACAGAGTGATTTACATGTAGTAGTGCATTCAAAGGCGCATGCAGAAGCATTAGCTGCAGAGTTACAAATAACAACCTCTACCGAAATTGCAAATCTTAACCAGTTTAAAACAATTGTGCTAGCTGTAAAACCTCAGGTATTAACTAGTATATTGCCTTCCTTACAAGGGCTTGCTAACAATACAACTGTGATTTCTATAGCGGCAGGGATTACACTTGAAACGTTAACAACAGCATTACCACAAGTAGCTTGGTATCGAGCCATGCCCAATACGCCAGTGGCTGTTGGTGCGGGTATGACCGCTCTTACAGAAGGACAGTTTGCAACACCAGAAAAAACAACTGCGGTAAAAAACTTATTTGCGTCTATTGGTGAAGTTGCCCTTGTTTCTGAACTTGATTTAGATCGACTTGGTGCGTTATCTGGGGCTGGCCCAGGCTATGCCTATGTTATCATGGATGCATTGGCAGATGCAGGTGTTCGCATTGGTTTACCGCGTAGTTTAGCAGTTAAAGCAGCCGCACAAACTTTATATGGTGCTGGGCTTATGGCTTTAGAAACAGGTGAGCCGCCTGCTGTATTGAGAGATCAGGTTACATCTCCTGGAGGCACTACTATTGCTGGAATTGCAGCAATGGAGGCTGGTGGTTTGCGGTCCTCTCTTCATGCTGGTGTAGTAGCTTGCTACAATAGATCAAATGAATTGGGGTCGAAAAAGTGAAAGAACATGAAAAGTTAATTCGTTATTTTGAAGCAAGTGGTAGTGGTGAATTGGCAAGACGCCTTCTCGATTTAGCAGAACAGGTAGTTAGTAGTAAACCGTATCGAATTTCAGAATTTATGTCTCCTGCAGGACTTACTATTGCTGATGCTATTCGCGTAAACTATCCACAACTTAAACTACTTTATGAAGGCGGCTATAAAGGGGCAGAACGCATTCGCGTGGCTTTTGTAGATAGTGAGTTTCAAGGTAATGTAAATTTCGATATACAAGCACTTAAACTTTCTTGGGATCCTCGATTCCGATTGTTATCGCATCGAGATGTCTTAGGGGCATTAATGGGGCTGGGTATTGAGCGTGCCTGTTTTGGTGACATTATTATGCAACAAGGTGGTGCACAGCTTATTGTGGATGGTGCCATGGTAGATTTTGTAAAACAGAACTTTACAAAAATTGCAATGGTTACTGTTTCTGTAGAAGATATACCGTTGGGGGATATTCTTCCTAAAGAAGAAAAAGTAAAAGAGATTCGCACAACGGTAGCTTCTTTACGGTTGGATGCAGTAGCTAGTTCCGGATTTAGCGTATCTCGAACAAAGTTAGTAAGTGCCATTACAGCGGGATTGCTACAAGTTAATTGGCAGCCAGCCAAAGGACCTTCGCAAGAAGTAAAACAGGGTGATGTTATTTCTATGCGTGGGCGTGGGCGCATGACAATAGAGGAAATTACAGGAATGTCGAAAAAGGGTCGTGTAGGCGTATTCTTAAAACGTTTCATGTAAATTACAAGGAGGTCTAACGATGATTACACCGATGGATATTCATAATAAAGAGTTTAATAAAGGAATTCGTGGTTATAAAACAGAAGAGGTAGATGAATTTTTAAAGTCTATTGTCGATGAGTATGAAACGTTCTATCGTGAGAACCGTGAATTAAAAGAGAAAATTGAACATTTACAGAGCCGTATTACGCAATATGAACAGATGGAAGGGACTATGAATAATACCTTAGTGCTTGCACAAGAAACGGCTGAAAATGTAAAAACATCCGCTCGCAAAGAAGCAGATTTAATTATTCAAGATGCAGAACAAAAACGCGATAAACTCTTAGAAGATGCTGTGGCCTCTTTGAAAGAAGCGAAAGAAAGATATGAAGGTATTCGTGGTGATATCAACGTCTTCAAAGCAAAAGTAGAATCTATTTTGAGTTCTCAGCTTCGTCTATTAGATGATATTGCATTAGCACCACTAGCTGATAGCACAACAGAAGACGTAGTAGTTGAGAATGTGGAAGAAACTACTGTTGCCGAAGAGACTGTAAAATAATAGAAGCGAACTTTATCGGCTTGTTTTTCAAGCCGATTTTCGTATTTATAATATAGGAGGTCCTATGCTAACGGTTTCCTTCTCAGTAAAAGACGAAACCTGCATTTTTATAGGTGGTGGCGCAGTGGCTGAGCGACGTATTGGTTATTTACTTCGTGAAGAAGCAAAGGTTATAGTCATTAGCCCTGTAGTAACTAAACAGATTGAAGAGTGGGCATTAGGTGGTCTCTTGGAATGGCGTAAGGCACCTTATACAAAAGGGTGCTTGGTACCAGCACGTCTCGTATTTATTATGACTGACGATGTAGTCAGTAACACTCGCTGTGCAGAGGAGGCACATAGCTTAGGGGCGCTCGTGAATCGAGCAGATGCTAGAGATGCCTGCGATTTTACTATGCCAGCGGAATTGTTGTTAGGGGAATTACACTTTACGATTTCTACCGGCAAATGTAGTCCTCGATTGAATCGTTTGATTCGGGAAGATATGACGAAACGTTATGCGCCAATTGAACAGGTGGTACAAGAACTTAGCCAGTTGCGAGCTGATGTAAAAGGCATCATTTCTAGTAGCAAAGCACGTGAACAATTTTGGCAAGAGCATTTTACCGCAGAAGATTTAGAGCGTATTCTAACAGGGCAATGGGCTATGGTAGAGGAGAAAATTAAACATGCAATTAGTAGTGCTAGGCGTTAATCACCGTACCGCACCAGTTACTGTGCGCGAGCAATTTTCTTTTTCTGAGACTGAACTAGAAAATGCATTTAAAGAAGTATATACCTTCGAAGAAATTGGAGAATGTGTACTTCTTTCAACATGTAATCGCACAGAACTGTATGCTGTTCTTGAAGACGTTGATGATACGTATGGCTTCATGGTGAAGCTTTTAACACATCTAAAAAATATAGATACCATGGAAGAAGAATATTTCTTTTTCTATGAAAATAATGAAGCTATTATCCATTTATTTAATGTGGCTGCTAGCTTAGACTCACTTGTTCTTGGAGAAGGTCAAATTCTAAGCCAGTTAAAAGTAGCTTATATTAAAGCGTATAGTGCAGGAATCACGGGTCCTATTTTTAATATTGTCTTTCAACGCGCTATCAGTGTGGGTAAAAAAGTGCGTACGCAAACAAGTATTGCCGATGCACCAATTTCGGTTAGTTATACAGCCGTTAATTTAGCAGAAGAATGTCTAGATAAACCGTTAGCAGAGGCTAAAGTTTTAATCCTTGGAGCAGGTAAAATGAGTGAACTTACAGCCACACATTTACAAGCTAAAGGGGTGAAGACCATTTTCGTGTCTAACCGTACCATTGCGAGAGCCGAAGAATTGGCTGAACGCTTTGGGGGACAGGCTATTCAACTTGATCATTTTGTAGATATTGCCAAAGAGGCGGATATTATCATTACTTCTACGGGGGCTCCACATTACATTATAAATAAAACAAATGCGAGTGTTATTGCAGCGGCTCGTAAAGGAAATCCGATTGTAATGATTGATATTGCAGTACCTCGTGATATTGATCCTCAGGTAGGTTACATTGAAGGCATTAATCTATTTAATATAGATGCACTAGAAAGTGTAGTAGAAGAAAATAAACAGCATCGTTTAGAGGAAGCCGAAAAAGCAAAACCTATTATTAAAGCTGCGATTCAAGAAGTAGAAGATAAATTAGGCTATTTATCGGTACGACCTATGATGGTGCTATTATCTGATAAAGCGGAACGCATTCGTCGCCGTGAATTTCATCGGGCGATGGCTAAATTACCAGATATTGGTGAAAAAGAGCGCCGCATTATGGAAAATATGTCTCGTATGCTCGTTCGTAAATTATTGCGCAATCCAATGATTCGCTTTAATGAAGTAGCAGGTAAAGATGAAGAGAATGAATATTGGAAATTATTCAGAGACATGTTTGATTTAAAGAAGGAGTAAAAAGCTAATGAAAACTAAGATACGTATTGGTACACGTAGCAGTCAGTTAGCTTTATGGCAGGCTGAATACGTAGCTTCTGAATTAAACCGCTTATATCCTAATCTTGAGGTTGAACTTGTGCATCACAGTACTAGGGGGGACCGTATTCTTGAAAAACCATTGGCTGAAATCGGTGGAAAAGGATTATTTACGGAAGAATTAGAAACCTCTATGCGCATAGGTGATATTGATTTAGCTGTACATAGCTTAAAAGATATGCCGACGGATTTGCCAAAGGGATTGACTTTAGGGGCGATTACAAAACGTGAAATGCCAAGTGATGTTTTGATTTCACCGCAATATAAAACCCTTGATAAATTGCCGCAAGGTGCAAAGGTAGGGACAAGTAGCCTTCGTCGTCAAGCACAACTACTCCATAGACGTCCAGATTTGACTATTTCTATTTTACGTGGTAATGTGCAGACACGTTTAAATAAAATAGAAACAGAAAACTTCGATGCTATTGTATTAGCTCATGCAGGGTTGAAACGACTTGGCCTTGAAGATGTTATTACTCAGGTATTCACGACCGATGAAATGATTCCTGCTGTTGGTCAAGGTGCGTTAGCAATTGAATGTCGTAGTGATGATGCAGACATGTTGGCAATGTTAAAACCATTATGCGATGCAGATACCTTTTGTGCGACTACGGCGGAACGAAGCTTCTTGCGTGAAGTGAATGGTGGTTGCCAAGTTCCCATGGGCGTATATGGTACTTGTTATAGAGGGCAACTGACAGTGCGTGCACTTATTGCTTCTTTAGATGGGGCAACGATGTATGAAGGCGAAATGTCTGGTCCGTGTGATAAGGCTGATATGATTGGTCGCAATTTAGCCAAAGCACTATATGAGCAAGGTGGTAAACATATTATTCAGCAACTTATTCAAGAGGGGATTCTTAAATGATGGGTATTGTATATTTAATTGGCGCTGGTCCAGGAGATTATAAATTAATCACTGTAAAAGGTCGTGAATGCATAGAAAAAGCAGATGTCATTGTTTATGATTATTTAGCAGATGCCAAGATTTTGCGTTGGGCACGACCTGATGCGGAGTTAATTTATGCAGGCAAAAAAGTGCGCAATCATACGATGCACCAATATGAAATTAATGAACTTCTTGTAAAATATGGACTTGCAGGCAAAGTGGTTGCTCGCCTAAAAGGTGGAGATCCTCTTATCTTTGGTCGTGGTGGTGAAGAAGCGCTGGCCCTTCAAGAAGCGGGGGTGCCCTTTGAATTTGTGCCAGGTGTAACTAGTGGTATTGCAGCACCTGCTTATGCAGGTATTCCTGTGACACAACGTGCGATGGCAACATCCTTTGCTATTGTGACAGGTCATGAAGACCCGACAAAAGAAGAATCAGGTATTAATTGGAAAGGTCTTGCTACTGCGGTTGATACTATTAGTTTTGTTATGGGGGTAGGTCACTTACCAACAATTGCAAGTGAGTTAATAGCACATGGTCGTCCCGCAGATACTCCCGTAGCCGTTATTCGTTGGGGGACAAAAGCAGAACAACAGACTATCGTATCGACCTTAGAACATGTAGCTGATGATGTGGCAAAAGCCAATATTAAGCCACCAGCACTGATTACAGTGGGGCAGGTGGTTAACTTGCGTGAACAATTACGGTGGTTTGATAATAAACCATTGTTTGGCAAAACTATTGTCGTTACACGCGCCCGTGCGCAAGCTAGTGAATTGACAGATGCCCTTGAAAATCTTGGTGCTAATGTATTAGAGACCCCTGCTATTCGCACGCAAATATTGCCAATAACAGCAGAAATGCAGTCATTGCTGGCAAATTTAGCTGATTATGACATGTTAACTTTTACGTCTGCACAAGGCGTTCGCTATTTCTTTGAGGTTCTCAATGCATCGGGAAAAGATGCGCGTATGTTAGGGAATATAAAAGTGTGTGCCATTGGTATAGCTACGGCGAAAGTGTTACAAAATAAAGGTATTTTAGCCGATGTGATTCCAGCTAATTACCAAGGAGAATCTGTAGTTAAAGCTATTACCGATTGGAGTGCAGAGGTTAAATTAAAGTCTACTCGTATTTTGTTAATACAACCAAAAGTAGCACGGGAAGTTATTCCAGAAGGGCTCCGCAAGGCTGGCTTTACAGTAGATATACTTCGTTTGTATGAAACGGTGCAAGCGGATGAAGAGGCAGGCCCATTAATAGAAGCCTTGGCACTAGGAAGTGTAGACTACTTGACATTTACAAGTTCTAGTACCGTTACGAATACACTTCGTATGCTTGGTGATGATGCACTGGCGTTGCTAGGTAATACTAAGGTGGTTTGCATTGGGCCTATTACAGCTGCTACTTGTGTGGAACATAATATAAAACCAACTTTAATTGGTGAAACCTTTACCATTCCTGCTATGGTAGACCTTATTAAAACGAATGCCATGCAGAATAATTCTGGGCAGTAAATTAACTATATGAATATATGTATATGATTTATACAATATACATGAAGAGGAGTTTACTATGTATGATTTAACTTATCGTCCCCGTCGTTTACGTACTTCTGCTGCTATGCGGGCACTTGTGCGTGAAACGACTCTAAGTGTTGACGATTTAATATATCCTATTTTTGTTGTTCCTGGCACAGGTGTAAGAGAAGAAATTTCTTCTTTGAAAAATCAATACCATTTATCGGTTGATGAAGCGGTAAATGCAGCTAAAGAAGCCTATAATTTAGGTATTAAAGGTGTTGAAATCTTTGGTGAACCGACCTATAAAGATGAAGATGGTTCTAGCGCTTGGGATATGAATCAACCGGTGCAGCAGGCTATTATGGCTATTCGCAAAGAAGTGCCAGAACTTATCGTGGTAGGTGATGTTTGTCTTTGCCAATATACGAGTACTGGTCATTGCGGTCATGTAGAAAACCATGAAGTCGTAAATGATGCAACGTTGCCTTTGCTCTGTAAAGTTGCTGTTAGTCAAGCACAAGCGGGTGCTCAAATTGTAGCTCCTTCTGATATGATGGATGGTCGTATTGGAGCTATGCGTGAAGCTCTTGATGATGCAGGTTTTACGAATGTGACCATTATGAGTTATGCCGCTAAATATGCGTCTGCCTATTATGGACCTTTTCGTGATGCAGTTCATTCTGCGCCACAATTTGGAGATCGCAAGGGCTATCAGATGGATGAGTCCAATCGATTAGAGGCAATGCGTGAAATTGAACTTGATCTTATGGAAGGTGCTGATATCATTATGATTAAGCCCGCACTATCCTATTTAGATATTGTGCGCGAAGCCCGCAATCGTTTTGATTGTCCGTTGGCCGTTTATAATGTTAGTGGTGAATATGCAATGGTAAAAGCGGCAGCGGAACAAGGATTGATTGATGAAAAACGCTTAGTGTTAGAAACAATGACATCTATGAAACGAGCTGGTGCCAAGATTATCATTACCTACCATGCCTTAGATATTGCTCGTTGGTTGCAAGAAAAATAGGAGGCCCCTATGTTAAATTTGACAAAATCTGCAGATGCCTTTAAAGAAGCTAAAAAATATATGCCTGGTGGTGTTAACAGTCCCGTTCGTTCCTATAAAAGTGTAGGATCTAATCCCCCGTTTATCAGTTCTGCTGCGGGCAGTTATATTTATGATATCGATGGCAATGAATACATTGATTATGTATTATCTTGGGGGCCTATGGTTCTGGGGCATTCCCATCCAGAAGTAGTGGCGTCCTTACAAGAATCCATTTTGCGAGGTACTAGTTTTGGGGCACCTACACTTCTAGAAACAGAAGTAGCAAAAAAAATTAAAGCCTTTATGCCAAGCATGGAAATGGTGCGTATGGTTAACTCCGGTACGGAGTCGACGATGAGTGCATTGCGGTTAGCTCGAGGGTATACTGGTCGTGATAAAATTGTCAAATTTATCGGCTGCTATCATGGACATAGTGATTGTCTTCTAGTAAAGGCGGGTTCCGGCTTGGCCACGTTTGGTGTCCCAGATAGTCCAGGCGTGCCTACTTCTGTAGCGGCGGACACGATTACGTTGCCTTATAATGATTGCGATGCAGTGCGTGAAATTTTTGAAAAAGAAGGTGATAGCATTGCAGCAATTATAGTAGAACCGGTGGCTGGTAATATGGGATGCGTACCTCCAGTAGAAGGTTTTTTAGAAACACTTCGTGAAGTTACAATAGAGCATGGGGCTTTACTTATCTTTGATGAAGTTATGTGTGGATTCCGCGCTAGTGCAGGCGGCGCACAGAAGAAATATAAAATTAAACCAGATTTAACTTGTTTAGGTAAAATTGTTGGTGGGGGACTGCCAATGGCTGTGTTTGGTGGATCTCGCAAAATTATGGAATCCATTGCACCGTCTGGTCCGGTTTATCAGGCAGGGACATTAAGTGGTAATCCCATTGCAATGACTGCAGGATTGGCTACACTTTCTATTTTGCAGCGCGATCCAACAATTTTTAAACGCGTAGAAGGCGCAACGAAAAAACTTTGTGATGGGTTAGTTGATTTGGGTAAAAAACATGGAGTGCCAATTCAAGTACAGTGTGTAGGCTCTATGTTTACCTTATTTTTTAGTGATAAACCAGTCACAAATTTTGAGGAAGCAAGTGCCTGTGATATGGAAGCTTTTAAAATTTTCTTCCATTCTTGTTTAGAACAAGGTATTTACTCTGCACCTAGTCAATATGAAAGCAACTTTGTGTCTGTTATGCACACAGAGGAACAGATTGAGAAAACACTAATGGCTGCTGATATTGCACTTAGTAAAGTTAAGGATTACATGGGGTAATTAAATCTTTTTGATTAGGTAAAAGTAAGACACTACAGAACATACATAGGGGGCATACATGTCACTATATAAAAATTTAAAGCGTGCGCGCCTTCGAATAGGTAAAAGCCAGCTTGAAGTGGCGCAAACCGTTGGAATCAGCAATACGGCACTTTCCAATTATGAAACAGGATATCGTGAGCCTGATCTTGAAACCCTAAAGCAGTTAGCTCGTTATTATGATATGTCATTAGATGAGTTAGCAGACTTAAAAGGTACAGGTGAGCATGCTGTTTATGATTTATGGACAATTAGTAAAAATAAAGAAATTGCATTTCGCGGAATAAAATATTCGCTTAGAGAGTCACAGAAGCAATTCTTAAGACGGCAATTGACTAGTGTATTTGCACGTTTTCATGCGAGTGATAAATAGGCAATAAAAAAGACACCAGAGACTCTATTGCAGAGTCCCTGGTGTTACTTTTGTAAATATAGAAGATACTGTTGTACAATTTGTTTTATAAATGGTTGATATTTATAATGTAATAGTTTTTCCTGGGTCAACTACAAGACTGGCTTGTTTGTGCTTTGTTTCTAATAAAGCAGCGAATACCTGTGGGTCTTTATCAATAACTGGCCATGTTTTATAATGAATTGGAATTGTGACAGCGGCTTTTATCCAAGAGGCAGCAGTGATGGCATCTTCAATCCCCATTGTATAATTATCGCCAATAGGAAGTAAAGCATAATCAATATCTTCAAAGCGATTGATGAGTTTCATATCGCTAAAGAGTGCGGTATCACCAGCGTAGTAAATTACTGTATCATAGAATTTAATAATAACGCCTGCTGCATGTCCACCTGCTATACCAGAACCATGGAAAGCAGGAACGAGGCGAATATATCCGAATTCAAAGTCGAATTTTCCCCCTAAGTGCATAGCATGGGCACGACAACCAGCTTCTTCCGCTTTATGAGCAACTTCGGCAGTAGAAATGACTAGCGCATCATTTGCTTTTGCGATGATATCACAGTCACCATAGTGGTCGCCATGAGCATGACTGACAAAAATATATTTACAGCTAATATCTTCTGCTTTAGCTTTTTCCCAAGTATTGCCAGTAAAGAATGGGTCTACTACTAAGGTAACGTCATCATGCGTTAAAGCAAACGTAGAATGACCATAATAGGTAAGTGTTGTTTTCATGAGGCATCCTCCTTAATATATGACGTGCTTGCTCAGAATCCGTATCTAGGTTTAGAAGTATCATACGTTGATGATTATATGTAATCAATAATTCGCTATTAATGGATTAAATTCCTTTTTTGTGGCAAAAAAATATTTTTCTTTGCTATAATAGAAGAAAACATATAAAGGAGGAACCATGGGTTTTACTCATTTTGATACAGACGGCAATGCATGGATGGTGGATGTTAGCAATAAAGAACAAACAACACGCATTGCCGTTGCAGAAGGCTTTATAACTGTTAATGAAGAGATTCTTGCTTTAATTAAAGCGGGTCAGATGAAGAAGGGCGACGTACTTTCCGTAGCTCAAATTGCGGCTATTATGGGGGCAAAGAAAACAAGTGAATTAATTCCGTTGTGTCACCCGCTGATGTTGAGCAAGGTAGAAGTACACTGTCATATTATAGAGGACACTAAGCAAATTAAAGTGCACGCTTTGGTAAAAACGACAGGCCAGACGGGTGTTGAGATGGAGGCATTAACGGCTGTACAAGTCGGGCTTCTTACTATTTATGATATGTGTAAAGCCGTGGATAAACGCATGGTGATGGGCCCGGTATATCTTGTAGAAAAAGAAGGCGGAAAAAGTGGTCATTTCATTAGAGAAGACAGTGCGGTATAATAAATTGAACGTGTAGATTTAGCTATAAGCTATTATAAGAAGGACATCCTATGGAAATTGTTTTATATGAGCCAGAAATTCCTGGCAATACTGGAAATATTGCACGTCTATGTGCAGCCAATCATATGACATTGCATCTCATAAAACCCTTGGGTTTTTCTATTGATGACAAGCATGTAAAACGTGCTGGTCTCGACTATTGGAATTTGGTAGATGTACAGGTGCATGAAAATATTGAAGAACTATATGCTAAATATCCAGATCGGCGATATTTTTATGCTACTACAAAGGCAGCTCAAAAGCATTCTGATGTAGCCTTCCAATATGGGGATATGTTGGTATTTGGCCCTGAAACAAGAGGATTACCTGAAAGTTTATTAGAACGGAATGTTGATACATGCATTCGCATTCCTATGATTGAAGAAGCGCGATCACTAAATTTATCTAACTCTGTGGCGATTATTGCCTATGAAGCGATGCGTCAATTAGATTATCCGGATTTAAAAGCGTGGGGACAGCTAAAAACCCTAACTAAATAAGGTTATTAATAAAGATACTAGATTGAAATAAAAGGTTATTGCCGAAAGGAGAATATATGAATTACGATAAAGCACATGAATTAGCAAAATCTATGCGCGATTCAGAAGAGTATAAAGCATTACAGTCTGCACAAGTAGCTGTAGAAAATGATGAAACAGCAAAAGGGTTAATTGAAACTTTTATTAGTTTACAAATGCAAGTTGATTATGCACGCATGGCGCAAGCTCCTGAAGAGTCAGAACTGATGAAAAAATTGGAAGATGTAATGCCAATGATTCACGCTAACAGTGGCGCACAGAACTATTTACAAGCTTATGTGCGTTGGACCCAAGTAACAAATGATATTTATCGTATTATTAGTGAACCTATTGCAGAAGGAATGAAGATTCTTGAAAAACCTAAGTCCTAATATGGAAAAGTTAGTTGAAAGTTTAAAGGAAAACTTAAAATCTGTTCAAGTACGTTTAGGAGAACCACTTTCTGAACATACAACCTTTAAAATCGGAGGACCGGCAGATATATTTGTTGAACCTTATGATATGGAGGAATTGAGTTTTGTTTTAAAAGCGGTAAAAGAATCTGGACTGCCTTTGACAGTGTTAGGCTTGGGCTCTAATGTATTGGTTCAAGATGGCGGTATCCGTGGTGTTGTTGTATGTCTGAGTGAAATGCAACAAGTTAAACGTTGTGTAGACAATACGATTACCATGGGAGCAGGTTTTTTACTTAAAGACGTATCAGAATTTGCTTGTGAACATGGGCTTACAGGATTAGAATTTGCTATTGGTATTCCTGGGAGTCTTGGAGGCGCTGTATTTATGAATGCCGGTGCGTATGGCGGCGAAATGAAGGACGTCGTTACTACCGTTCGTGCTGTTGATTTTGAGGGTAATTTGCATACATATGATGTGAATGATCTTAATTTTGCTTATCGTCACAGTGTGTTCCATGATAATCACGAAGTTATTGGCGAAGTTGTTATGTCATTACAGCCAGGAAATATATCAGAAATTAAAGCCGTTATGAATGACCTTACAGAAAAGCGCGAATCTAAACAACCATTAGAACATGCTAGTGCAGGGTCGACGTTTAAACGACCACCAGGATTGTTTGCAGGAACGATTATTGATCAGTTAGGTCTTAAAGGGTTATCTATAGGGGATGCGCAGGTTTCAACAAAACATGCTGGTTTCGTTGTGAATGTAGGTCATGCGAGTGCAAAAGATGTATTGGGTGTTATCCATGAAGTACAACGACGGGTGAAAGTAGCACATAATGTGAATCTTGAAACGGAAGTTCGCATCATTGGTGAAGAATAGTATAATACCTCATCTAGCTCTTTATATAATACCTCTTCGGCAATTTTTACCTCACTGCGTCTTCTGCATAAAAACAAATGAATATTGATACTTGACATTGTGTTTTGATATAGGTATAATCAGTCCTATAATATAAACGTGATGATGGAGAAGCTTAGTGGTTATTCTTTCAGAGAGTTATCGGTTGGTGTGAGATAATAGAATGAAATTAAGTTCCGCTCCGGAATGGCAAATGATGAATTTGACGGGTAAGCCCGATATAGCAGGTAGAGTTGGTCGCAAGACAATTTGGGTGGTAACGCGGGTATGTATCTCGTCCCTTTTGAGGGACGAGATTTTTTTATACCAAAAGTGAAGAGAGGAAAAGTTTATGAAACGTATATATAACTTTAATGCAGGGCCGTCAGCGATGCCGTTAGAGGTTTTGCAACAAGTGCAAGCAGAGTTCTTAGATTTTGATCATACAGGCATGAGTGTAGTGGAAATTAGCCATCGCAGTAAAGCGTACCAAAATATGCAAGATGAAACGCAAATGTTGCTTCGCAAACTATTGGACATTCCAGATACTTATAAAATTGCTTTTATGCAAGGAGGCGGAAGTTTACAGTTTTTAATGCACGGAGCTAACTTCTTAAAACATAAAGGCGGTTATTTAAATACGGGTGTTTGGTCCCAAAAGGCAAAACAAGCGGCTTCTTTTTATGGTGAGGTTTATGATGTGGCGTCGAGCGAAAGTGAAAAGTTCAATCATATTCCCCCGATGAATAAGCAGCAGACGTTTGCTATTGATCCCGATACAGATTATGTATATTTGACGTCTAATAACACCATTTATGGAACGGCTTGGCAACGCTTTCCAATGTTTGATGTACCTTTGATTGCAGATATGTCTAGTGATTTTTTATCTAGACCGATTCCCATAGAGCAATTTGACTATATCTACGCAGGGGTACAAAAGAATGTGGGACCGGCTGGGTGTGTTATTGGTATCATTAAAGAAGATTTTTTAGCGCAGGCGAACGATATGCTCCCTGATATGTTGAAATATAAGACTTTTTTTGATAATGACTCTACTTATAATACACCACCAGTATTTTGTATTTATTTTGTAAATCGTGTGCTTCGTTGGCTAGAGGCTAATGGTGGATTAGGTGTAATGGAAGCCAAAAATAAGGCAAAGGCAAAACTTATTTATGATGTAATTGATGAAAGTGATGGTTTTTACAAAGGTCATGCGACCCTAGATTCTAGAAGTTTGATGAATATTACATTTAACTTGGAGACACCAGAGTTAGAAGCTCAATTTGTAGCAGCTGCAGCTAAACGAGATATTATTGGTGTTAAAGGTCATCGCTCTGTGGGTGGCTGTCGTGCTTCCACTTATAATGCAGTACCTATGGAAGCTTGTGAAGCGTTGGCACAATTCATGAGAGACTTTCAGCGGCAACATTAGATGAGAGTTATGTAATAGGTACTTTGAATCTAATAAAAGGTTTTTAGATTGAGAAATGCATTGATAGATATAATTAAAGACGTGATAATGATGAGAGATAGGAGATTATGATGAGAATTTTAGTAAGCGATGATGTTTCGATGACAGGTGTAGATTTACTTCGTGCTAATGGATATGAAGTTGATGTAAAAAAGAATCTTGATGAAGATGGCTTAGTAGCATGTATTGCGGATTATGATGGGCTCATAACACGCTCTATGACACATGTAACAGAACGTGTTATTGAAGCGGGTAAGAATCTTAAAGTCGTGGGGCGTGCTGGCGTTGGTATTGACAGTATTGATGTGAAAGCTGCAACAGCTCATGGTATTGTAGTTGTAAACACACCCGAATCTAATACAATGGCAGCGACCGAACATACTTGTGCTATGATTTTAGCGATGACGCGTCATATTCCACAAGCTCATAATTCGATTATGGAAGGAAAATGGGATCGTAAGTCTTTTACTGGTATTCAATTGCAAAATAAAACAATTGGTATTATTGGTGTGGGTCGTATCGGGTCTGGCATTGCCAAACGTATGCAGGGGATGGAGATGAAAACGATTGGTTATGACCCTTATATTACAGCAGAACGGGCTGAACAATTAGGCGTTACCTTGGTTGATTTAGATACATTGTTGGCAGAATCGGATTTTATTACGATGCATACACCATTGACGAAAGAAACCCGTGGTATGATTGGTGCAGAGCAGATTGCTAAAATGAAAGATGGCGTACGCATTATTAATGTAGCACGTGGTGCTATTTTAGATATTAATGCCCTTGCAGATGCTCTTAAATCTGGTAAAGTAGCAGGTGCAGCTATTGATGTGTATCCAACAGAGCCGTTAACAACTGATATTAATCCATTTATTGGTATGAAGAATGTCGTATTAACACCACATTTAGGTGCATCTACGGTGGAAGCCCAAGTGGGGGTGTCTGTTGATGTGGCAGAAGGCGTTATGGCAGCACTTCGTGGCGAACCAGTGCCAACTGCGGTCAACATGGCTCCAATCCCTAAAAATGTATACTTGCAGATTCAACCTTATTTTGACCTACTTGAACGCATGGGGATTCTTGGCGTTTATCTAAGCGAGGGTGCCGTAAAAGAACTGCAAGTAGAATATAACGGAAAGCTTGCACAAACGGATACAACATTGCTTACTACTGCCGCATTAAAAGGCTTGTTAGCCCCTATTTTACAAGATTCGGTGAACTTTGTTAATGCAGGCCAAATTGCAAAGTCACGTCAAATTGCAGTAAAAGAAATTAAATCACAGGAGGGCGCGACTATTGCTGATGCTATTACAGTACGTATTGTGACGGATAATGCAATGCATACGGTCGTCGGGACTTTGTTTAATAAAACAGAAGCTAAAATTGTACAGATTGATGACTTCCGTTTAGATTTTACCCCAGAAGGCTATTTGTTATTGGCTCCACATCGAGATCAACCGAATATGATTGGTCAGATTTCTACTGTTCTTGGTCAAGCCGGCATTAATATTAATGGTATGCAGGTATGCCGCACACCAGATGAAAGCAATAATATGATGGCGATTGCCGTAAAAGAAGACATTCCTAATGATATTATGTTAAAATTACGTGCTATTGATGGTGTGTTTGCAATGAAATTAATTCATTGTGATCCACAGGCATAAGGAGGTTTTTAGTTAATGACTCGTATAATTTTAGTGCGTCACGGCGAAACTAATTGGAATAAAGAGGGACGCTATCAGGGGCAAGAAAATACATCCCTTAGTGAAAGAGGGGTCAAACAGGCACAGTGTGTAGGAGATGCATTGAAGGACACACCTATTGATGTGTGCATTTCCAGTCCACTAGAACGTTCCTTTGTGACGGGTGAAACGATTGCAAAACATCATAATCTAATAGTACAAATGGATGCACGCTTGACTGAAATTAATCATGGTGTGTGGGAGGGCCAATTAGCAGAAGATATTGCAAAAAACTATGCAACAGAATTTAATAATTGGCATAGTTCACCACATTTGGTGCAGATGCCAGGTGAAGGTGGCGAAGCACTCGAAGATGTGCGTATTCGAGTGCATGAAGCTTTTGAAGAAATCATAGAAAAGCACGAAGGTAAAACTATATTAGTAACGGCCCATGATGCGGTGAACAAAGTGGCTATCTGTGATATATTAGGTTTGGATATGAGTCATTTCTGGCAAATAAAACAAGATAATACTTGTATCAATGTATTAGAATACGATGATAAAAAATGGCGTCTTGTACTATTGAATTATACGGGGCACATGGGTTATATATTTAGTGGTATTGAGCAGAAAGGTTTATAATAAATTTAAATTATCTGGATAAAATAGGACTACCTAGATGGTAGTCCTATTTTTATATAGCTGCTATATCTTTTATTGCTATTGTAAAATCTACTGTGATATAATGAACTGTTGCTAAAACATGAAACTGTTTTAGTGTTTTTTAATGATTACCCGCAAGAGAAAAGGGTACCTGATAGGGAGGATAACATGATCCGCGAAGATCTTCGTAATGTTGCAATTATTGCTCACGTTGACCATGGTAAAACTACATTGGTTGATGCGATGCTTAAACAAAGTCATATTTTCCGCGAAAATGAAAAAGTTGCGGAACGCGTAATGGACTCTAACGACTTAGAACGTGAAAGAGGCATTACCATTCTTTCAAAAAATACAGCTGTTATGCACGATGGCATTAAAATTAACATCGTTGATACACCAGGCCATGCGGATTTTGGTGGCGAAGTAGAACGTGTACTTAACATGGTAGATGGCGTATTATTACTGGTTGATGCTTATGAAGGCCCAATGCCTCAAACAAAATATGTATTGCGTAAAGCCCTTGAACAGGGTCTTAAACCAATCGTAGTTATCAATAAAATTGATCGTCCAGACCAACGTGTAGCCGAAGTGGAAGATGAAGTTCTTGAATTATTCATGGAATTAGAAGCGAATGACGAACAGTTAGATTTCCCAGTAGTATTTGCTTCTGCTCGTTCGGGCCTTGCAAAAACGAATATGGATGATGAAGCTGTTGATTTAACACCTTTATTTAAAGTGCTGATTGATGAAATTCCTGCACCAAAAGGTGATGTTGAAGGTCCTTTGCAGTTCATGGTAACAACGCTCGACTATGATGAATATGTAGGCAAAATTGCAGTTGGTCGTATCGTTCGTGGGAAAATGAAAACGAATCAACAAGTCAGTGTTATGAATGGTGAAGACACTCGAAAAGCTAAAATTGGTCGTCTTTATAGTTATAACGGTTTGAATCGTGTTGAAACAGACGAAGCACAGATGGGTGACATTGTTGCTTTTGTTGGTATTGAAGATATCAATATTGGTGAGACAGTAGCTGATGCAGAAAATCCAGAAGCACTTCCAACTATTACGATTGACGAACCGACATTATCCATGGTCTTTTCTGTAAATAACTCTCCGTTTGCTGGGCGTGAAGGTGATTATGTGACTTCTCGTCACGTACGTGATCGTTTGTTCCGTGAAATCCAGACAAATGTATCTATGCGTGTAGAAGAAACCGATTCTGCGGATGCGTTCAAAGTATCTGGTCGTGGTGAACTTCATTTAGCCGTATTAATTGAGACCATGCGTCGTGAAGGTTATGAATTGCAGGTTGGTAAACCAAAAGTTATTTTCAAACGCATTCATGATCAGTTGTGCGAACCTCTAGAATATTTAACTATTGATGTACCTCAAGAATTTATGGGTACGGTAATGGAAAGCCTTGGTCAACGTAAAGCTGAATTAATTAATATGGTTGAACTTGCTGGTTACTTGCGTATGGAATTTGTTATTCCCGCTCGAGGTCTTATTGGCTTCCGTTCCCAGTTTTTAACAAATACAAAAGGTACTGGTATTATGAACCATGTATTCCATGGCTATGCACCTTATAAAGGCGAGATTCCAGGCCGTACACGTGGTGCTCTCGTTGCATTTGAAACTGGAGAAACAACACCTTATGGTTTGAATTCTGTACAGGATCGTGGTACGTTATTCTTAGGGGCGAATGAAGAAGTTTATGCCGGTCAGGTAATTGGCGAAAACGCACGTGAGCTTGATATGGACGTAAATCCATGTAAGAAAAAACATGTTACCAATATGCGTTCCAGTTCTTCTGATGAAGCTGTTCGTTTAACCCCACCTCGTATTCTTAGCTTAGAACAAGCCTTAGAATGGGTTAATGATGATGAACTTGTAGAAGTTACACCGAAGAGTATTCGTATGCGTAAAGCCATTCTTGATCGTGCAGCGCGTGCAAAAGCACAGAAGAATGCTAAATAATTAAATATTTAAAAAATCAAAAAAGCTGGACTTTTGAGGTCCAGCTTTTTTTGATTTGTACGTCTATATCAATATCTAAAATTTTAAGGTTTTTACATAATCAATGAATAATTGCACATTTTTAGAATGGGCATCATGTTTGCGATAGACCATATAGAGTTTTCGAGTGGAAAATTCTTTTGGTAGGTCGAAGAGGCGAAAGGATTTTGTACGAGAGTCGCGTTGTATAGCCACTTCGGATAGAATGGCCACACCTACACCTTTGGCAATTAGATTTTTTATGCCTTCTGGATCATTAAAATGTGCCATGATAGATAATTTAGAAGGAACAATATTTAAACGAGTGAGAATGTAATCTACAAACTCTTTACTTCCACTACCTTTATCGCGTAAGATTAGCGGATAGGTTGTTAAAATTTCAGTAATGGCATGAGGATTTCCTACATAGGCTTTAAATTCATCACTGCCAGGTGTAACGAGGGCCATTTTATCATCGGTTAATTCTACAAAATCTAAAAGTTCATCGTCTGTCTTCATACCCGTAAATCCCACTTGTACATGACCTTCTGTAATTTTTTCAATAACAGAGGCACTTAACTCTTGGTGTACAGAGAAGGGGATAGAGGGGTATTTTTTATAGAAACCAGATAAAATCTGTGGCAATAAATAGGTTGTTGGTATGGTAGAAGAACTGATAATAACTTCATTACTGCTTTCTTGTACCCATTTATCTAATAAATTGTCTCGTAATTCTAATATGGATAAGGCGCAATTATATAATTCTTGTCCTTTTGGTGTAATCTTTATTTGTTTGGTAGTACGAATGATAAGTGGTGTATCAAGATCACGTTCCAATGCATTGATATGTGTACTAATGGTAGGTTGTGACACGTATAAAACTTCGGCGGCTTTTGTAAAGCTACCATGTTTAATAACGGCTACATAAGATTCTAATTGTTTTAATTCCATGGCATTTCCTTTTTCGTATGTTGTGCTTTTGTACAAAGTATCTCAGTTAGTGCCTCTACGGCATAATCAATTTCTTCTTTTGTGGTGAAGTGCCCTAGTGAAAAGCGAATAGTGCCCGTCGGATAGGTCCCTAACGTGCGATGAGCGATGGGCGCACAATGTAAACCTACACGTGTTGTAATATGATATGCGTCGCTTAGTTTTTGAGCCACTTCAGCTTCGTCTTGTTGTGGTGTTGTGATAGAGATAATCGATGTTCGATTGGTAGCCGTTGGTAAACCTAAAATATGTATTTTATTTGTTGCTACTAAATTTGTAAGTTTTTGTAAGAAATAATCTACTAAGGCGCCTTCTTTTTTTCGAATGTTAGCAATGCCTATTTGATTTATGTAGGACAGACTTTCATAAAGGCCTAAGATTCCTGGAATATTTAACGTACCTGGTTCGAAGCGGTCAGGTAGAAAAGTAGGAACTTCTTCGGAATGGCTGAGACTGCCAGTGCCACCGCTGAGGAGAGGTTCAATTTCGTTGGCAAACTCTTCTGTAATGGCAAAGCCCCCGATGCCTTGAGGCCCTAGTAAACCTTTATGCCCAGTAAAAGCGATGGCGGAAGCTTGTAGGGCTGTCATATCGATAGGATAGACGCCTGCTGTTTGAGCAGCATCAATAATAAGATGTAGATGGTGTTTTTTACAAAATTCACTTATGATTTCTAAGGGAATCAATGTGCCACAAACGTTGGACGCATGCGTGATCACTACGAGTTTTGTGTTTTCTTTCACTAGGTTATCTAAGTTGTTTGTGTCTAAGGTACCATCAGAATAGCAATTGATAAAAGATAGCTCTACCCCTTGTTTCTGTAATTGAAAAAGTGGTCGGATGACCGCATTGTGTTCCATAGAGCTAGTAATGACGTGGTCGCCTGGCTTCAAATAGCCCTTTAATAGGATATTTAAGCTTGTTGTTACATTGTTGGTAAAGATAATTTGCTTTGCTTTTGGCACATTAAATAAAGCGGCTAATATATGGCGGCATTGATAGATGGTTTCACCTAGTTGATATGTAGCTGTGGAATTTGTGCGATTGGCGTTTCCTGTAGTGCTCGTTAGATAGGATATTATAGCTTCTGCTATACCTGGTGCTTTAGGAAAGGTAGTAGAAGCGTTGTCTAAATAAATAGTGTGAGGCGCTAAGTGTCCTTTTTTCATAATGACGTCCTTTATAAAAGATACTATGCATATTTATTAAAAAATTAAATAGATACTTATATTATATTAATGAATTGAATTGGAAATCAAGGGTGTTCAATGCTAAACTTGAATTAGAAATTTATGTTTTTAGTTTTATTTTAAGTTAGAAGGGGATACCTATGGAAAGTCGGTTAAAAATGCTTTTGGGGGGCTCAATTATTGGTGTTATTGGGGCTCTCATGGTTTATTTTGGCAATCCCATTAATATGGGGCTTTGTGTAGCTTGTTTTATTCGTGATACGGCTGGTGCATTAGGGCTTCATAGAGCAGCCGTGGTGCAATATATTCGTCCTGAACTTATTGGTATTGTATTAGGTAGCACTCTATTTGCTGTGGCACGTAAGGAATTTAAGCCTACAGGGGGGAGCGCACCTTTAACACGTTTCTTCTTAGGCTTTTTTATTATGATTGGGTGCCTCGTATTTTTAGGTTGTACGTTCCGTATGATTTTGCGTATTGCCGGTGGCGATTTGAATGCTCTTGTAGGACTTTTAGGTTTTATCGTAGGGATTGTTGTGGGGGTATTTTTCTTAAAACGTGGGTATTCTCTAAAGCGCAGCTATCCAATGTCTATGTCTGAAGGCGCGATCTATCCTATTTTTCAGGTGGTATTATTTATACTTCTTGTGACAGCCCCGGCTTTCATTTGGTATTCCCAAAAGGGCCCTGGTGCTACCCATGCCGCCGTAGGGGTTAGTTTAGTAGCTGGTCTTTTGGTAGGAGCCATTGCACAGCGCTTACGTTTTTGCACTGTTGGCGGTATCCGTGATTTCATATTATTCCGCGAGAAAACATTACTAATCGGCTTTATAGCTATTACAGTAGCTGCTTTAGTAACCAATATCATTCTTACACAAATTAGTGGTGTCGTGTATTTCAACCCAACCTTTGAAAATCCACCAATTGCACATGTAGATGGGGTGTGGAACTTTTTGAGCATGTTGCTTGTCGGATTTGCTTGTACACTTATTGGTGGTTGTCCATTCCGTCAATTAGTTCTTGCTGGCGAAGGGAATACGGACAGTGCGATTACACTACTAGGTGTATTAGTAGGTGGTGGCTTTGCTCATAATTTCAGTTTAGCTTCTAGTGCGGCGGGGCCTACGATGGGGGGCAAAGTAGCTGTTGTTATTGGTCTTGTTGTAGTGACAATTATTGCGGTATTAAATAGTCGTCGACGTATATAAGGGAAGGATGATTAAAATGACTACAGTTGATGCAAGAGGATTATCTTGTCCAGAACCCGTATTAATGACACAGGATGCACTGACTTCTAATGAAGCGGAATATACTATTTATGTAAGTACGTCCACAGCAAAGGAACGCGTTACTAACTTTGCACAGTCTAAAAATTATGATGTTGTTTGTACAGGGGCTGAAGGTGATTACACATTAGCACTTACAAAGAAATAGGAATCGCCTATGTATATTGCTACCTTTTTTTCGTATTATGGCGCGATGCTTTTTAAACGATATGGCGATAATGCAGGTTGGCAACCCAAATTAATGGCGGTACCGCGTCAGTTAAGTAGTAGTTGTGGTACGTGTGTTGCGTTTAATACGGTTAAAGTTGATGTCACAACCTGGATGGATGAAAATTTAGAATTAAAAGAGGAGTTAGCTGCTGTTTACAAAGTAGAATATAAAGATATAGCAGAGGGCGAACCCTTTGATGATGTGGATGCTCCTAATTATGTGCTAGTCTATTCGTGTGACCATCAATAAACTAATAAAAGGCTGTAACAAACGAGTATTTTACTCGAAGTGTTACAGCCTTTCTTTTTTATAAATCTATCGTTATTAAATTTTTTTGAATAATGTTTTTGTACCATTGAGGAAAGTAACGTTTTTTGTACCATGGAGGATTTAACGATACTCTTATAGTACGGATAGACTCTTACTTTCTTGATTATAGTCCAATTTAGTTTTATATGTGACCTTGTGCTATATTTGCTCAATGATTTGTAGGCACATTAGGAAACCTACTGGTTATCCTTTTTTAATTGAAGTGCTTTATTTTCATTTTTTAGGTCATCAATTTGACGTTGCATATCATCCATTCTGCTAAGTAATGCATTTAAGTCAACGTCTTTTACTTTTTTAGCAGAAGTCCCAAACTTGAAGGATGCACCTACATTATACATATTTTCATTATTTCCAAGAGTAGTTCCCGCCGAGAGCATAATATTGTCATTTGGACGATAGAACGCTCCAAGAGCTAAGGCTTGTTCACCTTTGTAGGAACCGCCAGCAACAGCTACATTGAATTTGTAATCTGGATCAAAGTCTACTGGATGTAATCCCGCCAAAGCGGCTGCTCCTGCACCTATTTTCCCAACTTCTTTATCTAGTCTATTGATACGGCTAACTAAGGCATTATTACTATTTTTTACTGCGGTATCAACATATCCTACGGTAGCTACAGAACTATTGTCATTTGGATCTACTGTAATATTTGTTATTTTGCCGCCATTCATATTAATATTTCCATTATTAATAACTGTATCACCAATGACTAAAGAACCGCGTTCTCCAAGGTTAAGATTTGGGTTTAAAGTTACTTCTAAACCATTATCTTTAGCTAACACCGTAATATTTTTTGTAGTATCATCATTAGCAACCGTATTGCCACCAACCACTGTAAATGGTTGTTCAGACAATCTTACTGCACCTGTAGTGCCATTATCAGCAGCAGTTTGTAAAGTAACTCTTTTTAATTGAGCCACATTAACTGCATCAGTATCATTTGTACCAGCTGCAACATTTGTAATTTGTCGAGTTTGAATCTCTTTGGATTGATTATTACCGACACTAACAGCAGCACGAGTAGCTGACCAAGTAGATAAAGCATTGGATTTTTCAGTGGCGGCATTCATAAAGTCGTTATGAGATCGAATCCAATTTGTGAGTGCTGTACTTTTTTCTATAGCAGCATTATCTAAAGCTGTTTTTTTGCTTGCCGCATCCTGATATGCAGCATCATTAATACCTTTTGTAGTACGCATAATCTCATCATTTGCTGCTTTAGCTGCACTTGCTTTTTCATAAGCTTCATTTACAGCATTATATTCATCAATTATAGATCCGTAAGAATAATACTTATCGACCGCGTTTACTGCATCTTGACTAATTGATTGAGCTAGTAATTTATCATTCGCCTCAGAGGTTGTTACTTTTCCTGCTGGTTGTTCCGTATCTGTCATTAATAAATTAGGTACATATCCCGCAAGAGAAGAGCCTCTATTAGCTAAAGATTCTGTGCCTAATGCTATACCACTGGCCTTAGTAACTGTTGCATTATACCCAACTGCGGTTCCAGATTTACCAGCATTGGAATTTTGACCAAGAGCGGTACCAAATTCACCTGATTTTGCACTATCCCCTAACGAAGTTGCAGAAACACCTAATGCTTGAGATTTATTGCCCACAGCAGTAACGCCTGATATTGCTTTTAAAAAGCCACTAGCGGTATTAGCATAAGCCTCACCTGCCACTGCCTGACTTCCGATGGCTACACCATTACTTGTTCTAGCATTTCTACCAATTGCTGTACCTTCATTTTGTGCAAATGCATTTAAACCTAAGGCGGTAGAACTTATCGTAGCCACAGAATTTCCGCCTACAGCTACAGAACTTAGACTTGCATAAGAACCGTTACCAATTGCTGATGAATAGCCGTGGGATGCATAAGCATCTCTACCGACAGTTAAGGCTTCGTAGTTATTACGGTCTAAAGGGTTAGCCCCTGCACCTCCGCCATTTTTATTATGATCATCTGGAAGCTTTATCGACTCATAAGTCACTACCTTTTGGTTGGTTTCATATGTCGCATCGGCTTCTTTGCCTATGCCTACATATGAGCCAGCTAAACCTTCCTGTCCAGCAGCATTTATATTTGTACTGAAAACAGATGAGATCAATAGAGTTGCAGCGAGTGAAGCGATTGCCTTTTTTCTAGTATAAATACGTGTTTTTTGCTTTTGATAATACTGAATATTCATTTTGTATCCTTTCCTAAAAAACTTAACTCATATAAATAAAATATAAATTTGATTAATGTTTGAATGGTTTTGTGATATTGTATTCTTATTAATTTTACAAAACCACTTATCATAGCACTTAACATCAATGTAGATATATATCGTATTGACAAAGCTTTCAAGTCCTTTTTAAGGAGGGGCTTATTTAATACAGCATAACGTTTATATTATAAACTAAATTATAAATTTTACAAATTTAATTTTGCCATTTACCTATAAAATATGCTACTAAGAGAATGTATAAATATTAAGAATCCCTTGACAGGCCTTGTTTCTCTTTTCCATATTAAAATTAGATTAAAATGCATTAGTAATCATATACAGTTATAATATGGCCATGTTCTAATAAGTGCTCTCTATAAAAAACAAAGACGAAAAATGAATGTTATTTTTTGGAAAAGCGAAAATAAGAATGGGGATTTATATGGATCTGTCGGCGTAACTTATGGTTGAGGATTGCCTGTTTTAGCTAATATGTCAATAGGTAATTTTACTGAAGACACACAGAATTAGAGTTCTTTTCATGCTATAATGAAAATATAGAAGTAAAAGGATTGTGACATGGTTGAATATACACTAACGCGTAAGCGTATTAAACGAATAAATTTACGGGTAAAGGGAGATGGATCCGTTCATGTGTCGGCACCCATCAACACACCACAAACTGCAATTGATGCATTTGTAGCCTCTTGTGAGGATATGATTGCAAAAGCACGAGCTAAATTTGCTACTCATGTAGAGGCACGCAAGCAATTGTATCCGCGGTTACAATATGTAGAGGGAGAACAGATTTTAATTTTGGGTAAGCTAGTTCCCATTCATGTGGAAGAGGTTGTATCAAAACAGGCAGAACGCGCTTGGTTTAACGGTGAATCTGTTACCATTTACACTCGTAGTGGTCATACGGTGGAAAGTAGAAAACAATTAGTCGATAATATGTGGCGTTTATATGCGACACGTGTTTTTGGGCGTGTATTAAAAGAGGTGCAAGAGGCCTTTTTTAAGTCACCCTATGGAATTAGAAATAAAGAACAAGTAACGATGAAGGAGTATCGCGTGCGCGATATGAAATCTAGATGGGGTTCATGTATGCCACAGCGTGCCATTATTACATTGAGTACACGTTTACTTAGTTTTGATCGTAAATATATTGAATATGTAGCGGTGCACGAGTTTGCCCACTTAGTAGAGGCCAATCATTCGCCTCGCTTTCATCGTGTAGTGGAAAATTTTTTACCTCATTGGCAAGTGCTCAAGGCTGAACTTAACCAGCAGGGAGCATTAGTTTATGGTAATTAGTATTACCCAAAAGGAGGCAGCATGCGGTTTTTTCTAGCGTTTGTAAAGAACTTGGTAAGAAACTATGATGCTCATAATATATCGCGTCTGGCTGCAGAAGCTACGTATTACGAAATTTTGGCGATTGTCCCATTTTTAATTATTATCATGAACGTAATCATGTTTTTTGCTTATAGTCAACTGCCGACGGTTTTAGGATTGATGAACGTATTACCACCAGAGTCAAAAGCAGTTATTGAACCTATTTTTTTGAAATTTATTGATTCTCGCAGTGAAACGATATTATCGGTCGGTCTTTTATTTGCTTTTTGGACGACTTCCAAGGCTGTTAATGCACAAGTACGTGCTTTAAATATCATTTTAAATACAACAGGACAAGAAGAAAGTTGGTATATTGTTCATCTTAAGTCTTTTGTATTTACTATTGGAGGTATTATTACCGGATTTATAGGTCTTTTCTTGTGGGGCTATGGACAAGCCGTGGCGGAACTTATAGGTCAATTAGTCGTCATCTCACCAGAATTATACAAAATATGGATGCGCTTAACTATGTGGATTCCTCTTGCAGTAATGTCACTATCTTTAGCTGTTTTTTATCGATATGCACCTAAGTATGCTGGTACAAATCGGTTGAATTGGCTTAAGACAATATTATCTGGTTTTATTGGAACAGGGCTTTGGTTTATAGTTACATTGGCTTATCGCTATTATATTGCCGATATTGCTAACTCTTCCTTGACCTATGGCCCATTGGTTGGCTTAATGGTGCTTTTTGTATGGCTTAACCTTTCTGCACAAGCCGTATTGATGGGGGCAGAGGTAACCGTGTCATTGGAAGAAACTATTTTAGAAGAGGCGCGTAAGCGCAAGGATAGTCTATAATAGAAGGTATCAATGCAGGCATTAACCGCATTGTTTCCTGTATTCTTCATGTTGTTTTTAACATTTTATTTCCCATACTCGTTTTTCATGTACTTGTCACTTCTGAGGTGCGTCGAGACTATGTAGTGGAAATTTTATATCTTATGGTTGTGTGGAGCCTTGTCCTGATCGTGGGAAACGGATTAACTCGTTTTACGGGACAGCGTTTTGCTCATTTATCTCCGTATATGTTGGTTTCTTGTGAAGGGGGAAATGTAGCGCTACCACTATATATCTCACTTGTTGGTACGGCACATATCATGAATATTGTTGTTTTTGATATGGCAGGAATTTTAATTAATTTCGGACGATTACCTATTTTAGTTGCAAGAGCAACGGTGGGAACTGTAAATTGACGTGAACTAGTGAAGAAAATTTTCACCAGTTCGTTCCTTTTAGCCGTTTTGATAGGGATTATATTAAATTTGACAGGTATCTTTTTTCCTAAACTCGTACAAGAACAGGTATTTAAAATTGCTATACTCCTTTATTTTATGTGTCCTACCGGTTTTCCTGTACCACTACAAGTACAACCTCTTGTTAAAAACAAGGAAGATGAGAGTTTTATGTCGGCATTTATCTCTTTATTCTTAGTTATAGCATTAATAACCTATATATTGTTAACCCTATTTATGAGTATTTGATTAGTGATTTAAGTTAGAATATATTCAATTAAAAAGAGTGCGTATAAAATTTTTTAATAAGAAAAGGAGGATACATTTAAATGATTCAATCTGGTTATTTCAAAACCAATTGATTTCGTATATAATGAATATTGTATACACAATAGAATTGTCATATTAGTTATTTTACGAAAGAGGATATTTATGGCAAAGAAACTTAAAATTATGGAAACTGTTCTACGTGACGGACATCAATCTATTCTTGCAACTCGTATGCGCACAAAACATATGCTTCCTATGCTTGAAGCTTTAGATAATATTGGTTATGAAGCTCTTGAATGTTGGGGAGGAGCTACTTATGATAGCTGTCTACGTTTCTTGGATGAAGATCCATGGGAACGTCTTCGCACATTAAAAGCGAATGTTAAAAAGACTCCATTACAGATGCTCCTTCGTGGGCAGAACCTTTTAGGATATAAGCATTATGCCGATGATGTAGTTCGCGAATTTACCCGTCGTGCCGTAGATAACGGGATTGATCGCATTCGTGTATTTGATGCATTAAATGATCCTCGTAATATGGAGGCGCCTATTCGTTTTTCAAAAGAAGCAGGTGCTCATGTACAGGGAGCGATGGTGTACACGATTAGCCCAGTTCATACCGACGAAAGCTTTCTACACGTGGCAGAACAGTTAGTACAGATGGGTGTCGATTCCTTATGTATTAAAGATATGTCTGGTCTGCTTGCACCATATGATGCAGAAAGTCTAGTAGCTACGCTTCGTGGTCGTTTTGAATTACCAATCGAATTGCATAGTCATTTTACTTGCGGCCTGGCTAATGCGACTTATATAAAAGCTGCAGAAGCAGGTATTGATATTATTGATACGGCGCTTAGCCCATTTGCACATGCAACTAGTCAGCCAGCAACAGAAACTATGGTTCAGATTTTTGAAGGGACTCCATACGATACAGGTCTTGACCTTGATGCACTTGAAGCAGCAGCTAACTACTTCCGTGGTGTGAAAAAAGAAATTATGGAAGAATTTGGTATTCCAGAAGCTACTGACGTTATTCCAGAAGTTCGTCGTTACCAGATTCCTGGTGGTATGCTTTCTAATACACGTAATCAATTGCGTGAAATGGGAATGGAAGATAAATTCTTTGATGTGCTTGCAGAAATGCCACGCGTTCGTGAAGATTTAGGTTTACCTCCACTTGTAACACCAACAAGCCAGATGGTTGGTACAATGGCCATGATGAATGTTATGATGGGTGATCGTTATAAAATGGTGCCAAATGAAATTAAAGATTTAGTTCGCGGTAAATATGGTCGTCTTCCTGGCCCTATTACAGATGAAATTCGCCAAGCTATTATTGGTGATGAACAACCAATTACACATCGTCCAGCTGATGATTTAAGTCCTGAATTAGATAGATATACAGCAGAACTTCAGGAAAAAGGGTATGTAAATATTACGCCAGAAGATGTGTTGAGTTATGCCTTGTTCCCTGAAGTAGCCGTGCAGTTCTTTGAGAAAAATCGTCGCTAATATGTATGGGCATTAAAAGTTTTATGTAAGAATTATAATTATCTATTAACAAGTAACAAATTAAAAGAGTAGTCGTGTAATGTCTCGGGACATGCCATCGCCTTGTTGCGAAAGTCCTTCTGACGTGACACGACTACTCTTTTATTTAATACATCTATTAACTCTTATATCGAATAAACTCTTATATCGAAATTTTGGCACATATATATGGTGCGCCTCCCCTAATATATAGTGTATCTTTCACGTGGTCTATGATATGATTAATATATTAAACATCACAAAAAATTATAGAAAAATATAATAAGGATTATATACATACGATTTATAATAATGACATAAAGGAGGGCTCCATGAAACCGTTTGTACATCTACATGCACATACTGAATATAGCTTGTTAGACGGCATTAGTCGTTTGCCTGATATGATTGCGAGGGCAAAGGAACTTGAAATGCCTGCACTAGCTATGACGGATCATGGCAATATGTATGGAGCCGTTTATTTTTATAAAGAATGTATTAAACAAGGAATTAAGCCGATTATTGGTTGTGAAGTATATGTGACCTTGGGGAGTCGTTTTGATAGACCGGATACAAAATCTGGGGGAAAACGAGAACGTTTAAAACATCTGATTTTGCTAGCAGAAACGATAGAAGGCTATCAAAATATTGTTAAGATTGTCTCAAAGGCTTCTACAGAAGGCTATTATTTTAGACCCCGTGCTGACCATGATTTATTGCGTGAATATAGTAAGGGGATTATTGCGCTGAGTGCTTGTATTGAAGGTGAAATTCCTCAGTTTATTTTGCAAGATAACCTAGAGGCGGCTAGACAAGCTCTAGAATTTTATATCGATGTATATGGTAAGGAGAACTTTTTCCTAGAAGTACAAAATCACGGTATGCCAGAGGAATTACGCGTCCAAGAAGTGATGGTAGACCTGGCTAAAGCGTATGATGTGGGACTCGTCTGCACGAATGATTTCCATTACGTATACCAAACTGATGCGGAAGCACAAGATATTAAAATTTGTATTTCTACCGGCCGTAAACGCGGCGATACCAATCGTATTCGTTTCCCTAATGACCAGTTCTACTTGAAGAGCGGTGATGAAATGGCGGAACTCTTTGGGCATATGCCGGAACTGATGGAGAATACGCTTAAAATTGCAGAACGTTGTAATGTAAAACTTGATTTTGAAAGCTATCATTTACCTAAATTTGATGTACCAGAAGGTGAAACAGCAACAACATACTTACGAAAAGTATGTGAAGCTCAAATTCCTAAATTTTACGGAGACCATCCAACACAGGAAATGCTCGACCGCCTCGACTATGAACTGGGCGTTATTGGCACGATGGGGTTTGAAGACTATTTCCTTATCGTTTGGGATTATGTAAAATATTCTTTTGAACATGATATTCCTGTTGGACCAGGCCGTGGGAGTGCAGCTGGTTCTGTTGTTGCTTACTTATTGGGTATTACGGGTCTTGATCCACTAAAATATAATCTGCTTTTTGAACGCTTCTTGAATCCAGAACGTGTTAGCATGCCTGATATTGATATTGATTTTTGCTATGAAAATCGAGGTAAAACGATTGAATATGTAACGCGAAAATATGGTGCAGAGCGTGTATCTCAGATTATTACCTTTGGTACAGAGGCGGCTCGCGCTGTTATTCGTGATGTAGGGCGTGTTATTGACATGCCATTGCCAGACGTGAATCGCATTGCAAAGTTAATACCGAATGAATTAGGAATTACGTTAACTAAAGCCTTAGAAGGCAAGGAGTTAAAAGAACTATACGAATTGGATGCAGGGGTAAAAGAGTTAATTGATTTATCGCTTCGTTTAGAAGGCATTGCGCGCAATAGTTCTACTCATGCAGCGGGTGTCGTGATTTCGGGAGTGCCTCTTGATGATTTGGTACCGATTCAAAATTCCAATGAAGAAGGCTATGTAACGCAATATGATAAGGATAATATAGAAGAATTAGGTCTTCTTAAAATGGATTTTTTAGGTCTTCGTACCCTTACGGTTATGAAAGAGGCTCTAAAACTCATCAAGGAAAATCGTGGCATTGATATTGATTTAGATAAACTCCCATTGCAAGATCCTAAAGCGTGTGAATTACTATCTCGAGGCGATACAGCCGGAGTATTCCAACTAGAATCTGATGGTATTACTCGCCTTGTTATGGATTTACGTCCTGAAGGTTTTGAAGATTTAATTCCGCTAGTAGCGTTATATCGTCCAGGGCCACTAGGTTCTGGTATGGTAGGGGATTTCATTAAGCGACGTCATGGGGAGCAAGAAGTTACCTATATTCATCCATTAATGGAACCTATATTAAAAGATACGTTCGGTATTATTCTTTACCAAGAACAGGTGATGCAGATTGCTTCTGCTATGGGTGGATTTTCCCTTGGACAGGCGGATTTAATGCGTCGTGCTATGGGGAAGAAAAAAGAGAAAATTCTAAAAGCGCAGAGAGATACTTTTATTGAAGGTTCTATTAAGAATAATATTGATGAAAGCATTGCCAATGAAGTGTTTGATCTCTTACTATACTTTGCAGGATATGGATTCAATAAGTCTCACAGTGCGGCATATGCCTATATTGCGTATCAAACTGCGTATTTGAAAGCTCATTATTACCCTGAATTTTTGGCGGCGACAATGACGAGCTTTATGGCTAATATGGATAAGTTGACGTATTATATTAATGACTGTAAAAAACATGATATTTCTGTATTAGGTCCAGATATTAATTATAGTGAACATGGATTCACCGTACAGGGGAATGCTATACGCTTTGGTTTAGGTGGGGTAAAAAATGTAGGCGATAATGCGATTGCGCGTTTAGTGGAAGAACGTAAAAATGGTATGTATACTTCTTTGCTTGATTTCTGCAAACGAGTAGACTCTAAAGTGGCTAATAAGCGTATGCTAGAAAGCCTTATTCGCTGTGGTGCGATGGATAGTTTCCCTGAGAATCGGCACCAATTATTATTGACTTATGAGCAAGCCCAAAGTATTGGAGCTAAATCTCAAAAGGAAGCTTCCCTTGGTACTATGAGTTTATTTGGTGGTGAAGACTCCTCTTTTGATGAACTCATTATTCCAGAAAAAGATGATCTTTCTATGGAAGAAAAGTTAAAAGATGAAAAGGAATACACTGGATTTTACATTACAGGTCATCCGCTTGATGCGTATAAAGCGCAATTGGCTCCCCTATTTGAATTGGGGAAATTAGTGGAAAATGCCGAACAGTATGATGGTAAAACCGTAACAATTGGAGGACTAATCACCAATAAAATCGATAAGATGACACGTCGTAATGAAATGATGAGCATTCTTCGTATTGAGGATTTTACTGGTGGTAGTGATGTCGTTGCGTTCCCACGAGTATATCAAAAAGCTAATAATTGCATGGCTATAGATATGGTTGTTAAAGTAAGGGCTCGCATTGATGCTGATGAAAAAGGGGTACAGCTAATTGCCGAAAGTATTGTGCCGTTGAAGCGTAATTACACAAATGCAAAGCTTGTAACTATACGTATTTCTCCATCTTATGATACGCCAGAAAAAAGTAAAGCCCTTCAAGTCTTTTTGCGCAAAAACGAAGGTAATGTACCAGTCGTACTCTATATAGAAAAATTGAGGAAACGTGTGAATGTAGGTAGTGAGTTTTTTCTTACTCCAAGTGATGAAATGATTACTGAATTAGAAGCGATTCTTGGAGAAGATTGTGTAGAAATTAATTAAAATAGTTATACTTATATGTATATATAAGGAAATAGAGGCTCCTTATTTCTGTATATAATGAGGAAGGTCGTATTTATGAAAAGAACTAAAATTGTATGCACTATTGGCCCGAGTACAGATACACCGGGTATTTTGGAAAAAATGCTTGAAGCTGGCATGAATGTGGCTAGATTCAACTTCTCTCATGGTTCTTATGAAGAACATAAAAAACGTATTGAAGCCGTTCGTGCGGCTTCTAAACGGACAGGTATTCCCGTGGCACTAATGCTTGATACAAAAGGCCCCGAGATTCGTCTTGGCCTTTTTAAAGAAGGGAAAATCGTTTTACATGCAGGGCAGAAATTTACCTTAACTACTCGCAATATTGAAGGAGATGAAACGATTTGCCATGTTAATCATCCAGGATTGCCCAATGATGTAGCTGTCGGTAAAGAAATTTTACTTTCTGATGGTCTAGTGACGCTTAAAGTTGATTCCATAGAAGGTACAGAAATCCATACAACTGTACTAAATTCAGGCTCTATGAGTGATCGTAAGCGCGTGGCTGTACCAGGTATGCATATTACATTACCACCTGTATCAGAACAAGATGAAGCAGATTTACGTTTTGGAGCACATATGGGAATGGATTATGTGGCCGCTTCTTTTATGCAGCGGGGCAGCGATGTAGTCGCTATTCGACGCATTTTAGAGTCAGAAGGTTCAAATATACAGATTATTTCCAAAATAGAAAATCAAGAAGGGCTAGATAATTTAGATGATATTCTAGCTATGTCGGATGGGTTGATGGTGGCTCGTGGTGATTTGGGAGTAGAAGTACCAGCAGAAGAAGTACCCGTTCTTCAAAAAATGATGATTGCGAAATGCAATCAATTAGCGAAACCCGTTATTACAGCAACACAGATGCTAGAATCGATGACACAAAATCCACGACCTACGCGGGCAGAAGCTTCTGATGTGGCCAATGCTATTCTTGATGGCACGGATGCAGTTATGCTTTCTGGCGAGACGGCTAGTGGTAAATATCCAGTAGAAGCGGTACAGACGATGACACGCGTAGCAGAAGTAACAGAAGCATCAAGCTTATATCGCAATGCCCGCCATGCGATTAGCATTAATGGTGCACATACTTCTGAAGCTATTAGCCAAGCAACGATTACCTTGGCGGAATCGTTGGGCGCAGCGGCTATCATTACTTCTACAGCTTCAGGTAAAACAGCCATGAATGTATCACGTAATCGTCCAAATTGTAAAATTATCGCAATTACACCAAGTGAAGAAACCGCTCGTAAAACCCTTTTATACTGGGGTGTTGAAAATGCCTTATCTCCCAATTATGAGAATTCAGATGAGATGGTGCAATCGTCTATAGCAATTTCTTTGGAGCAGGGGTTTATCAATTCTGGAGATCTTGTGGTAGTAACAGCAGGCGTGCCTTCTGGTAAGTCTGGCACTACGAATATGATACGAGTACATATTGCAGCTAAAATTCTCATCCGCGGAAATGGCGTTGGACAGCAATCTGCGACTGGGCGTGTATGCTTAGCAAATTCTGGGGCGAAAGCAAGTATTGATTTCAAAGAAGGGGATATTCTTGTAGTTGATTCGTTAGAATCTGATTTAATGCCATATGCCCAGAAAGCTTGTGCCATTATTTCTGGTGAAGATGGCTATACATCAACGACGGCTATTGCAGGGATTAACTTTGGGATACCAGTTGTTTTAGGTGCTACAGATGCCTTTAAAGTCTTACAAACCGGAGACATTGTAACTGTCGATGGGGCGCGTGGTAAAGTTTTTGAAGGTGAAGTTAATGCTAGGTAGATTTAAATTGTTTCTGTCTATTGGCTATTTATGCGTAAGGAGGGAATTTTGTGAGTGAAAAAGATTGGGCTGCATTTGTGACTATAGTGGAAGAGGGCAACATATCTAAAGCTGCAGAAAAATTATTTTTATCGCAACCAGCATTGAGTTATCGCATAAAACAAATAGAAGATGACATTAAAACCCATTTATTTTTGCGGACAAATGGGGGGATTATGCTAACCCCACAAGGAGAAATTTACTACGATTATTGTCGTCGCATGATGAATGAACGCGAATTGTTAAAGGAACAGATGGGAAATCTAACAGGGGAAATACAAGGAACTTTAAAAATTGCCTCTTCTATAAACTTTGCAGATTATGAACTTCCTGTATTATTAAATACATTTACACAAATGTATCCTCGTGTTCGCATTCAAGTAAAGACTGGATATAGCTATCAAGTGAGCAAATTATTTAATATGGGGGACTATATGTTAGCCTTTGCTCGCGGCAGCTATAAAGGTGCGGGTAGTGCGATAAAGCTTTTGGAAGAACCGTATTGCTTAGTATATCACCGAAAGGTTTCCTATGAAGAGCTTCCTAATTTACCGCTTATTCGCTATACATCGGATCCCACAATAAATTTATCCATTGAAAGTTGGTGTAGTGATCACTTGCCAACTACGCCAATTCCCTCTATGGAACTCGATTCGATGGCGACTTGTCGACATTTTGTTCGTGAAGGACTAGGGTGGGCTATTTTACCATATATGGGGTTAGGCAGCTGTAAAGAAGGGAACATATATGTAGAGCCCTTAACACTAAAGAATGGAGAAAAACTAACCCGTAGTACCTCTTTGTTTTATGATGAAAATAGCTTAAACTTGAAGGCTGTTCGCACTTTTGTGGATTATGTTCATCAGTATTATGAGAATCGTAATTATACGAATATCGGAGAAAAACCTGATATTAGTCAATTTGTTTCGGCTCAATAAATATAGTAAATGTAAAAAAAATATAAAAAGCAAGCACAAAAAGTGATAGATTATTATCTCTTTTTGTGCTTTGTTTATTTTGCAATACAACACGCTTATTATGCTAAAAAGTAATAGATATTTATTCTTTTTTGTCATATAATGACAAATATTTTTCTTTACATGCATAAAAAGTATAGATATCGGTAAAAAGAGGGGGTTATTTAAATCTTAGTGAGACCCTATAAGTCTTTTTTATTATCTATATGTTTACTTAATTCCTATAATAAGGCTAGAAGGAGGTCTTAGTTTAGACCTTAAATGCAGGGGATTAATAGAAAGGCGGAACAATCAATGGACAAGATTAAAATGACCACGCCATTAGTTGAAATGGATGGAGATGAAATGACTCGTATCCTATGGGAGTGGATAAAAGAAGATTTATTACTTCCTTATGTAGACTTAAAGACGGAATACTATGATTTAGGGTTGAAACATCGTGATGATACAGATGATGCAGTTACTACAGAAGCTGCGTTAGCTATAAAAAAATATGGTGTCGGTGTTAAATGTGCGACGATTACATCTAATGAAGCCCGTCGTATTGAATATGATTTAAAACACATGCACCGTAGTCCGAATGGCACATTACGTGCAATTCTTGATGGTACAGTATTCCGTAAACCAATTATTGTTAAAGGGATAGAACCTTATGTGCAGAAGTGGCGTAAACCAATTACGATTGCTCGCCATGCGTATGGAGATATTTATCGTTCTGCGGAAATTCGTGTAGATGGTCCAGCTATTGCAGAGCTTTTAGTTACGTATCCAGATGGGCGTACGGAAAAGAAAGAAATTTATAATTTTGAAGAGCCTGGTATTTTAATGGGCATGCATAATAAAGATGCTTCCATTAGAAGTTTTGCTAAATCTTGCTTTGAATATGCATTAGATGTAAAAGAGGATTTATATTTTGCAGCTAAAGATACAATTTCTAAAACATACGATCACCGTTTCAAAGATATTTTTCAAGAAATGTTTGATGCCGAATATAAAGCAAAATTTGAAGCTGCTGGAATTGAATACCTTTATACCTTAATTGATGATGTAGTGGCTCGTGTTATTCGTTCCGAAGGCGGATTTGTTTGGGCCTGCAAAAATTATGATGGTGACGTAATGAGTGATATGGTATCTACTGCGTATGGTAGCTTAGCCATGATGAGTAGTGTATTAATTTCTCCAGAAGGCCACTATGAATATGAAGCTGCTCATGGTACTGTACAGCGTCACTATTACAAACATCTAAAAGGGGAAGAAACTTCTACAAACTCTGTAGCCACTATTTTTGCTTGGGCTGGTGCACTTCGCAAACGTGGTGAATTAGATAACAATACGGAACTCGTTGCGTTTGCAGATAAATTAGAAAAAGCAACATTACAAACCATTGAGGATGGAGAAATGACAAAAGACTTAATTTCTCTTTCTACACTTGCAAACAAGAAGGCACTTAATAGCCGTGAATTCTTGAAAGCAATTCAAACTCGTTTAAATGCACTAATCTAATAGATAGAGACCGGTAGCACCTCTAGCTATTATATAGGGTAATTAAAATATTAATATGTATTTTTATGTTTTCAATAAGGAGTTATTTACATGAATAGCAAATTATTAAAAATTGGGGTTATGGCCCTAATTCCACTAGTGATGTGGTTTACAACTCCTCCAGCTGGATTATCTGTGGCAGCTTGGAAATTATTAGGCTTTTATTTAGCAGCTATCTTGGGTTTGGTTTTGAAACCTTGGTCTGCACCAGTAGTACTTCTTGTAACTATTGCGGCATCTTCTATCTTCTTAAATAATGCAAAAGCAGTACTTGTAGGGTATGCATCTACTACATTATGGTTAGTATTTTCCGCGTTCGCTCTTTCTGTAGCCTTCGTAAAAACGGGGTTAGGCGAACGTATTGCCTTCAATATGATAGGTGCTCTTGGTAAAACAACACTTCGTCTTGGTTATGTAACTGCATTCCTTGACTTCTTAATTTCTCCTGTAACACCTTCTAATACAGCACGTGCTGGTGGGATTGTATTCCCTATCATGACTGGTGTTGCAAAAGCATTGGGATCTGAACCAGGGGAAACGGCAAAAAAAGCTGGTTCCTATTTAATGGCTAATACTTACATGGTAACAAAAGTTACAAGTTTCATGTTTGCAACAGCTATGGCTCCAAACTTGTTAGCTGCCGATTTCATGAACAAAATTCTTGGCACTGATTTAAACTGGGGGACTTGGGCATTAGCAATGATTGTTCCTGGTTTGGCTATGCTTTTAGTTATCCCATTCCTTACGTATATTCTTGAAAGACCTACTGAAAAACATATTGATAATCACAAAATCGCAAAAGAAGGTCTTGAAAAACTTGGACCTATGAAATTAAGTGAAAAAATTCTTGTAGGTATCTTCATTTTTGCTCTTCTTGGTTGGGCACTTCCTTCTGTTTTAGAGCAAGGTTTTGGTATTAAATTTAACCTTGATGCCACAGCAGTAGCTATCGTAGCTATGGTTCTTGCTATCGTATTTAATGTTATTAAATGGGATGATGTTCTTAAATCTAACGGTGCTTGGAATACATTCATCTGGTTTGGTGGCATCATTGGCATGTCTAGTGCTCTTTCTAAAGTTAAATTCTTTGATTGGTTAGCTGATTTTATGGGCGCAAACCTTGATTTTGGTAATAATGCTTTTATTGCTTTATTATTAGTAGGTTTCTTAAGTATTGTAGTTCGTTACTTGTTTGCTTCTGGTAGTGCTTATGTTGTAGCTATGTTACCAGTATTCTTGACAGTTGGTAAAGTTGCAGGGATAGATCCAATGGCATTATCCTTAGTTCTTGCGGCTACAAACTCCTATGGTGGTGCACTTACACATTACGGCGGTGCTGCTGCTCCTATTATTTTTGGTGCTGGTTATAATAATGTAAAAGACTGGTGGATTGTTGGTGGCATTGTAGCTATCGTATGCTTTGCATTAACAGTGACTGTTGGTTACGGCTGGTGGGCAATGTTAGGTCTTGTAAAATAATCCTATATATTAAATCATTTGGCAGAAGCTGCTACACTTCTGCCAAATACTTTATGTTTTTGCTCTTAAGGAAAGGATTGCTAAACTATGAAAAAATTAGTAAAAGCGGCCACTGCTGGGTTTGACGAAAAGCAAGATTGTATTGTAACCGTTGAACCGATCGCATCGGGTATTGAAGTAGAACTAACGTCTAAGGTTATGCGTCAGTATGGTAAACATATAGAAGAATTAATTGTTAATACAATTAAAGAAGCTGGATTTGATGGCGTTAAAGCCATTGTGGCAGATAAAGCGGCATGGGATTATGCCATTAAAGCACGCGTATTAGGGGCTTTAGAAAGGGGGAGCAAAGCATAATGAGTAAACTTACTGAAGCCGCAAAAGCTCGAATTTCTCGTAGTATGATGTTCGTGCCAGGCAATTCACCTAAAATGATTAATAGTGCTAGTATCCATGGTGCAGATAGCATTATGTTTGATGTAGAAGATTCTATTGCCGTTACTGAAAAAGATACCGCTCGTATTATGACAGCGGAAGCATTAAAATCCATTGATTTTGGCAACGTAGAAACTGTTGTTCGTATCAATCATCCAACACAGACACCTTATGGGTATGATGACCTTGATGTGATTGTGCCAGCAAAGCCTAATTTAATTCGTTTGCCAAAAACAGAAGACGTTTCTGAAGTGGAAATTGTAGCTAAGAAAATTGAAGAAGTTGAAAAGGCTAATGGTTGGGAAGAAGGCACTATAAATATTATCGTTGCTATTGAGTCTGTTAAAGGTTTATACAATGTACGTGAAATTTGCCAGGGACCTCGTGTAGTTGCTATTGCTCTTGGTGCAGAAGACTATCGTGCAGACCTTCGTACATCTAAATACAAACCAGCACATGAATTATTATTTGCTCGTCAGTCCATTTTATTGGCAGCACGCGAAGCAGGTATTCGTTGTATAGATACTGTATTCTCTGACGTAAAAGATCCACAAGGGTTCAAAGAAGAAGTTGAATTCATCAAGTGTCTTGGGTTCGATGGTAAATCTTGTATCCACCCTAGCCAGATTAAATTAGCTCATGAAGTGTTCACTCCATCTGAAAAAGAAATTGAACATTCTGTCAAAGTGCTTAACAGCTATGCTGATGCTTTAAAACATAATAAAGGTGTTATTGCTGTTGATGGCAAAATGATTGATGGTCCAATTGTAGTTCGTGCACAGCGTATTGTTGATAAAGCACGTGCGGCAGGTATCAAAGTTGTTGTAGATGAAGGAGCTGAAATCGATGTTAAATAAAGCTGGTCGCGAAATACCAATGCAGATTCCTGCCTTACAGGGGCGCGAAGTATATCAAGGTGAATTTGCGGTAGAACCAAAAGCATATCGTGCTGGTCGCACATTAGCAAAATATAATCGTGGTGGTGCAGATAAATTATTGGCTTCTATCGATGAAGCTATTGAAAAAACAGGCTTGAAAGATGGCATGACCATTTCTTTCCATCATCACTTCCGCAATGGTGACTATGTAACTAAATTGGTTATGGAACGCATTGAAGCAAAAGGTATTAAAGATATTACTATCGCTAGTAGTTCTCTTAGTCCTTGCCATGAATTTTTAGTAGAAATGATTCAGAATGGTACAGTAACTGCTATTGAAACCTCTGGGTTACGTGATCGCCTTGGTAAATTCTTAACACAAAATCCTGGTTGCTTGAAACGCCCAGTTGTAATTCGTTCTCACGGTGGTCGTGCTCGTGCTATCGTTTCTGGTGAGGTTCATATTGATGTAGCTTTCATGGGTGCACCTACTTGTGACCGTCGCGGTAATGCAACAGGCATGATGGGTAAATCTGCTTGTGGAGCAATGGGCTATGCCATGGTGGATGCGCATTATGCAGATAAAACTGTTATTATTACAGACAATTTAGTGGATTATGTATATCCATACTCCATTCCACAGACTGATGTAGATTACATTGTAGAAGTAGAAGCTATCGGTGATCCAGAAGGTATTGCTTCTGGCGCTGTGGGATTTACTAAGAACCCGGTACAGATTAAGATTGCTGAAATGGCAGCTGAATTCCTTGATCAAGCAGGGATTATTAAAGAAGGCTTTTCCTTCCAATTAGGTGCTGGTGGCGCGCCTCTTACTGTGGCTAAATTTATTTCCGAAAAACTTAAAGCGCAAGGTGTAAAAGCTGGTTTTGGTATCGGTGGTGCTACAGGTGTATTAACAGGCATGTTAGAAGATGGTGTTATCGAAGCTATTTATGATACCCAGACTTTTGATACAACAGCAGCAGCCTCTTTACATAAAAATCCAGCACACATTGAAATGAGTGCATCTATGTATGCAGACCCTTGGACTGACAATATGACTAATTACTTAGACGTTGTATTCCTTGGTGCTACTGAAATTGATACTAACTTTAATGTCAATTGTATGACAGACTCTAATGGCATTCTTATGGGGGCATCTGGTGGTCACAGTGACACCGCAGCTGGTGCAAAATGCACTGTTATTACTTGCCCACTCATTCGTGGACGATTGCCAATGATTTTAGATAGTGTTCAGACGGTTATTACGCCTGGCGAATCTGTCGATGTTATTGTTACAGAACGTGGTATTGCAATTAATCCTCGTCGTACCGATTTACTTGAACGCTTTGCAGATTCTAATCTTCCTATTTATACAATTGAAGAATTACAGAAACTTGCATTTGATCTTGTAGGTAAACCAGAAGGTATTACAGTAAGTGATAAAGACGAAGATGTAGTGGCTATTGTTGAATATCGTGATGGTACGATCATTGATGTTGTTCGTAAACCATTGTAATTTAATATCCTAGGCATAAAATATTGGTGCAGAGGTGCTAATTTTCATATAGAAACATACAGCATTTTATGGAGACTGTAGGGCAACGATTATTTTAATCGAAGCCCTACAGTCTCTTTTTATATAACTGCTAGATTTTTAGTGAATTAAAATATTTGATAAATCTAGTCATTTATTCCAATTAATGATATAATTAGAAATCATAATAAATATACTATTTTTGCATACGATTTTTTCTTGGGTTGAATTTAGTTTAGAACGGAATTCTGACAGCATATTAATTCTAGTGAATAAATAAGGGGGTTCATATGGGTAAGTATTCAGAAGTTACAACAATTTGTCCTTATTGTGGCACAGGATGCAAATTATTAGTCACCGTTGATAAGGAGGCTAATAAGATTATTGAAGTGACAGGAGATCCATCTGGGAGAACTAATGAAGGTCGTTTATGTTTAAAAGGCCGTTATGGCTGGGATTATTTAAATGACCCTCAAATTTTAACTAAGCGCCTTAGAAAACCTATGATTCGTAAAGGTGGAAAAGGCTCTCCATTGGAAGAGGTTTCATGGGATGAAGCTATACAATTTACGGCAGAACGGTTAAAAGCTATTATAAAGCAATATGGGCCGGATTCTATTATGGGTGCAGGTTCTGCACGAGGACCAGGAAATGAAGCGGGTTATATTACTCAAAAGTTTATGCGGTGTGCTATTGGTACAAATAATGTGGATCATTGTGCCCGTATTTGCCATGCTGCCTCTGTAACTGGTTTGCGCAAGTCTATTGGTGAAGGTGCTATGTCGGTTAGCGTACCTGAAATTGAAGATGCAGAAGTTATATTCAATGTAGGGTATAATGGGGCCGTATCACATCCGCTAGTAGCTAGGCGAATTATAAAGGCGAAAGAAAAGGGTGCTAAAATTATCTGTGTTGATCCACGTGTTACCGAAACGGCACGCATATCTGATTTACATTTACGATTAAAAGGTGGCACTAATTTAGCCTTATTAAATGCGGTTACCTATGTACTTATAGAAGAAAATTTAGTGGATCATGATTTTATAAATGAACATGTGCATGGTTTTGAAGAATTTAAGGAAAAGATTAAGGGGTACTCACCAGAAGTGATGGGGTCTATTTGTGGTGTAGAGCCGACAGATATACGTAAAGCAGCTAGGATGATTGGATCCAGTAAACATATGGTTATACTTTGGGGAATGGGGATTACCCAATTTTCTCAAGGCGTTGACGGGGTTAATGCCTGTGCTAATATAGCCCTTTTGACGGGTAATTTTGGACATAGGGCTACGGGTGTGGGACCGGTGCGTGGTCAAAATAATGTACAAGGAACTTGTGATATGGGGGTATTACCAGATGTATATCCAGGCTATCAAGAGGTGGAAGATCCTGAAGTACGTGCCAAGTTTGAAGAAGCTTGGGGTGTTAAACTTTCACCGCATAAGGGGATACAATTGACATTAGTACCAGATAAGGTCCTTAGAGAACCTGATCCTAAGAAACAAATTCATGCGTATTATATTGTAGGCGAAGACCCAGCGCAGTCAGATCCGGATTTAGAAGAAATTCGTCAAACTCTTGAAAAAATAGATTTTGTAGTTATTCAAGATATTTTTATGAATAAAACCGCAGAGTATGCAGATGTTATTTTCCCTGCTACAGCTTGGGGTGAGCATGAAGCTGTATACACTTCTTGTGACCGTGGATTTCAGCGTGTTCATAAGCTGATTGAGCCAGATGGGGATATGAAACCGGATTGGGAAATCCAGTGTTTAGTTGCTACGGCGATGGGCTATCCGATGCATTATAATAATACGGCAGAAATATGGCAGGAAATGATTGACTTATGCCCTAAATTTACTGGTGCAACATATGAAAAATTGGAAAAATTGGGTGGTGTTCAATGGCCATGTACAGATCCAAGTCCAGAAGATGAAGGGACTGTATATCTTCATAAAGATGCACAATTTGCCACAAAAGATGGTAAGGGAAATTTAATTTTTAGAGATTATATACCAGCTGATGAAATTGTTGATGAGGAGTATCCGTTATCTTTTTGTACAGTTCGTGAAGTCGGTCACTATTCTGTGCGCACCATGACAGGGAACTGCCGAACATTACGTAATCTTGAAGACGAACCAGGTTGGATTACTATGCATCCTTCTGATTGTGAGGCATTAGATATTAAACACGGTGAGCTTGTAAGAGTTAAAAATCGTCGCGGTTCTGTTATTACACGTTGCTTTGTTACAGAGCGTACCCCTAAGGGTGCAACCTTTATGACTTACCAGTGGTGGATTGGCGCTTGTAATGAGCTTACCAATAGCAAACTAGATCCCCAAAGTCGTACTCCTGAATATAAATATTGTGCTTGTAAGGTTGAAAAAATTGACGATCAAGAGTGGGCTGAACAATTTGTCAAAGAGCAGTATGAAAATTTACGTGAAAGAATGGGGATTGAGAAAAAGGCAGGTGCTGTATAATGAAGCGATTTGTTAAAGGGAACCCTAATTTATGTATAGGTTGCCGCACATGTATGATTGCTTGTGTAGTTGCACATGAAGGAAAGCAAATTTTTGAAATAGATCCTGATAGTTATGATTTTCACCCTAGAATTCAAGTAGTGAAAACCACAGATAAGACACTGACTGTTCAGTGCCATCACTGTGAAAATGCCCCTTGTGCTAAGGCGTGCCCTGTAGGTGCCATTCAGATTAATACACATAGCATTGATTTGAATCCTTCTAAGTGTATAGGTTGCCGTCAATGCGTATTTGCTTGCCCTTTTGGGGCTATACAAATGGTGGAAGAAAAATTTTCTAATCTTGATGGTTCTAGAAGAATTACAGCTCACAAATGCGACCTTTGCCAAGATACGGGGGCTAGCCCTGCTTGTGTAGCTGTTTGTCCTACAGACGCATTGACTTACTATACAGAAGAAAATTTTGTTAGCCTTGTAGAGAGTAAAAATGCCAATACAGCCAAAGTAGCTATTGATGCGGCACAGGAGGGATAACCTATGAATCATTTTGTTTATTGTGACCCTAAACTTTGTATTGGTTGTGGCATGTGTGAACGCCGTTGTATTATGGCTCATGAACATATTTCTATAAAAGAAGTAAAATTGGATGATTCCTTACAGCGTCAGCGTTGTAAAGTCCATAAAACGCTAGCTAATGTAGCGGTGCATTGCCGCCATTGTGAAAATGCACCCTGTAAAGCCGCTTGCCCTGTAGGCGCCATTGTTCATCGTGATGATAATATGATTTACGTTAAAGAAAAAGAGTGCATTGGGTGTAAAGCCTGTATTCTTGCTTGTCCTTTTGGTGCTATATATTTAGGTGATATGGCAGATGGGCGTAAAGTGGCAACAAAATGTGACCTTTGTCGCGATGTAGCTGATACTCCTCAATGTGTGGCAGGATGTCCTAAAAAAGCACTTACGTTATACACAGAGGACGCGATTAAAGCACTAATTTTATCTAAAAATATAGCTGAACGAGGTAATTGATGTGTATAAACCTTCACCAATTCAATCACATTATTATAAAAATTATCAATTAGATATATCTGAAGGCTCTTCGACATCCGAAGTTGTAGATTCTTCCTTGGCTGAAGAAGTAGAGACCGCGTTATACATTGATGATGAATTTAAGGAAACGTTAGTAAGCTCTCCTCACGATTTAGAGCCGCTCATTATTGGGCATGCGCTAGATTTAGGATACATTGCAACATATAGTGATGTGGAATGTGTAGAGCTTACAGATGCTAAGGCTGTAATCAGATTAAAAAAGACTATCAATGGAGAGGGAGATACTTCCCTTTTAGAAACCTCAAAATCAGAGTTATCAGATGGACAAAGCAGTAATAAAAATGATATCTCTATTTCAGGTCGAGAAATTTGCTCGTATGGAGGGCTCCTTGATTCATTATCTGAGGCTCATCATATAACACATGGTGTACATGAAGGTGCAATAGTAAAAGATGGGAAAATGCTTTTATATGCAGAAGATGTGGCCAGACATAATGTATTAGACCGTCTTAGAGGGCTTGCATCTTTACAAAATATAGATTTGCACGACAAGATATTAGTTTTTAGTGGACGTGTACCACAGTCTGTTATTAAAAAAGTATCTCGTATGGGGATACAAGTGATATTATCCAGGGCTATGCCAACAACACTTGGACTAGAGGTAGCTAAGGCAAATAATATTACTGTTGTTAATGGTTTACGACCTAATAGTTTTAAAGCCTATACGCATCTACAGCGCATTAACTTTGAATAATAAAAAAGTAGATATAAGTAAATGTAGTGCCCCCTTAAAGTTAAATTTTAGGTGTAACTTTAAGGGGGCATTCATTATATCTACGAGGTTATTTAGTTTTAATTCCTCTTTATTTTATGAGTGCATTTAATTACCTAAAAAAATTCTCCTAGCTTTTACAGGTAACTGTTTCATTCCTAATGTTGCTAAATAAGATGCACATACCGTTGTAATATAAAGACCAATGATTATAGGCGCAGTATATAAGAGATTTAAGTGGTTAATAAGGGAAGTTAGCCAAATTAAAATAAGTGGATGAATGAGGTAAATTCCATAAGAGCAATCACCAATTTGTTGCCAAAAGGCTTTAGTTGAGATACTTAACGGAGTGACAATAAAAAAGAAGAGAAAGTAAATTGTGCCTGCACCTGTATAAAACATCCCCATAGGACTTAGTTGGTGTATCGTGTAGATGGCTTCTAACCGTGTGTAATGCCACACATCCATTACATAATAATACCCACTAAGCATAAAGATGATGGAAGCAATGAAAGCAGTGGTAATTGCAATACGGTAGTCCCACAATTTGTGGCGGATACTTTCATAGTATTCGGCAAAGACGGCGCCTAATAAAAATATCCAGATATAAAAGAGGATCCAATAGTTAAGTCTCATGGAAAACATATATTGCAATGTAGGATTAGTAAAGTTGAGATTTCCTGCCATGTAGGAGGACCAATAGTTAACGGCTGTCTGTAGTATGAAAATGATACTGAGCCATAGAGTCGCCTGGGGCAATATAAAACGAACAATGCTACGCCATAGCGGCATAAGTAAATAGAACCACAGCAAGATGACAAGAAAATATAAGTGATACATACCATTGCCGAATAGTAAAGTTGTTAGTAAATATTGTGGAGTGAGACCAGCAAAATTATGAGATGTAGCAGCTAAATAGACTTGATAGAATAGAGTCCATATAACGTATGGAATGAGAACCACCCCAATACGTTTTTTTAAGAATGTGCTATAGGTGAAACTATCATGAACCGATGTATGGTAGAATAGTCCGAAGGCGGACAGAAAAAAGAAGGCGGGCACACAGAAACGAGAAAGTATTTCGAGTAGTGCTAGTAAATGTATATTAGCTTGTGGATTTGATAGGGCAATGGAGCCAACGTGAATACCTATAACACCAAGCATACAGAGACCGCGCATATAGGTAATTTCAGGTAGAATGGCACGTTTCATAAATCCTCCTAAACATATAACACTGTTTATAGGCATTCTCACTATGTTTACTACTGTAGAATGCTTTTCAATTTAAACTATATTAGTTATAATAACATTTATAGAGGAATTTTTACAGTTAGGAGAGATGTAGGTGGGAGAATTAAAAGTAGGAGCAATGGCTCCAGATTTTACATTACTAAATGATGAAGGTGTAGAAGTATCTCTTCATGATTATAAAGGGCAGAACGTTATTTTATATTTTTACCCAAAAGATAGTACCCCAGGTTGCACAGTAGAAGCGCAAGGGTTTAATGATGTCCATGCTAAGCTGTTAAAAGCGGGTTATGTAGTGTTAGGTGTTAGCCGCGATAGTGTTAAACGCCATGTGAATTTTAAAGAAAAATATAGCTTACAGTTTAACTTGTTAGCAGATACCGATGAAGTAGTATGTAAGCTATATGATGTATTGAAACCGAAAAAATTATATGGTAAAGAATATATTGGTGTAGAACGATCAACATTCATTATCGATAAAAAAGGAAAATTAACACATGTATATCGCAATGTTAAAGCAAAAGTACACGTGGGTGAAGTATTAGCTGATTTAGGTCTATAAGAGGAGGCAGACTAATGAGAGAAATTGCATATTATGATGGAAAAATTATAGAGCCTTTAGAAAACTGTGTTAGCATTCAAGATCGTGTGTATAATTTTGGTGATGGTGTATATGAAGTAACACGCGTACATAACGGCCATTTATTTGCCTTTTCTTATCATCAAGATCGGTTATATCGCTCCATGCGTGAACTAGACATTCCAGTTAGAATGCCGCCAGATGAATTACAAGAGCTTCATGAAATTATGGTAGAACAAAGCGAAATAGTGGACGGGTATATTTATCTACAGATTAGCCGTGGAATAGCGCCTCGTAGCCATGCGTATAATCGCTCTACATTAGAACCTAAAATGATGATGTACGTACGTCCTCTTGATATGGAACAGATTAAAAAAGATCAAGAAGGGGTAAAAGCGATTACACTTCCTGATGAAAGATGGTTACGTTGCGATATTAAGTCATTAAATTTATTGCCTAATATTTTAGCGCAAACAAAAGCAGAAAAGAAGTTTGCCTATAGTGCGATTCTCTTCCGGGATGGTATCTGTACAGAAGGTGCTCATTGTAACCTCTTTGCAGTGAAAGATGGAATTTTATACACGCATCCTGCTGATAACCTTATTTTAAAAGGGATTACTCGTCAGCTGATTTTGACTAAGGTGGCACCAAGCTGTGGTGTTACTGTTATTGAAAATGAATTTGATGAAGCTTTTGTGCGTGATGCAGACGAATTATTCTTTAGTGATACTGCGGTGGGTATAGCGCCTATTATTAAACTTGACCGCGATGTGGTAAAGGATGGCAAACCAGGCCCTGTAACTAAGAAATTACAAGAACGTTATGCAGGATTGATGGATGAAGGACTTGCGTAATGTCTGTTTATAAATTGACGGGCACAGCACTTTTGCTAGCTATTGCATTATTATGTCAAATGATTCGTTTGTTGTTGCCAGTGACACCGCAAGTTAGCATGTTTTTCTTTGGCGCTATTGTGAATGCTTGTATGATATTGGCAACATGGAAATATGGCTATAAAAGTGGAATGGTTATTGCTTTGGTGACACCAGTTATAGCCTTTATGCAAGGGATGTTGCCCTTTATATTCTTTGTGCCTTTTGTGGCCTTAGGCAATGTGACTTATGTATTGATAGCTAAAATTTTACAAAATAAAACACTGGTTATGTGCACTGCAGTAGGATCTATTATTAAAATGGCGACTTTATTTTTAGGTTTTACATTTTTATTCAAGGTATTGCTTAATGTATTTTCTGCCCAGATACCAATAGTGGTACAAAATACAATTATGCTTATGATGAGTTGGCCTCAATTGGTAACGAGTGCTTTAGGTATTTTATTTGCGACTATTGTATATCGACGACTTAATACATGAGTGCTATATATTATTCCAATAACCAGTTATAGAATTCGTCTTGTTGACATAAATAGCTTATAATGATAACCTACTTACGTGAATTAAATACAGTTCATCCAGAGTTGACTGAGGGACTGGCCCTATGATGTCGCGGCAACCATCTAGTACTAGAAACGGTGCTAATTCCACGAGATTTATCTCGATAGATGAAGATTATAAAAGGATTCTTCATTTTGAAGTGTCCTTTTTTAGTGTTTACTTATATTAATAGTCATAGAAAGGTAGACAATATAATGATTGAACTGAAAAATATCAGTAAAATCTATAGTGATGGTGCCCACGAGGTAGAAGCCTTAAAAGATATAAGCCTTAATATCAAAGAAGGTGAAATTTTCGGTATTATTGGACAATCTGGTGCAGGCAAATCCACACTCATTCGCTGTATTAATATGTTAGAACGGCCGACATCCGGTAGTGTCAAAGTAGATGGAAAAGAATTAACCACATTAAATGAAAAAGCATTGCGAGAAGAGCGCAAACATATTGGTATGATTTTCCAACATTTTAACTTGTTATCTTCTCGTACGGTTTTTGATAATATTGCATTTCCTCTTGAGTTACAAGGGCTAAATAAAGCTGAAATTAAAGAACGTGTAGAACCTATTCTTTCTATTGTAGGCCTAACAGATCGTAAGGATAATTATCCATCTCAACTTTCAGGGGGACAAAAGCAACGAGTTGGCATTGCCCGTGCTCTTGCTAGTCAACCAAAGGTGCTACTTTGTGATGAAGCTACTTCTGCACTTGATCCACAGACAACACAATCCATCCTTGAACTATTGAAAGATATCAATAAACAGTTGAAACTTACGATTGTATTGATTACACATGAAATGCAAGTTATCAAAGAAATTTGCGACCATGTAGCAGTTATTGAAGGCGGCGTTATTTTAGAACAAGGTAGTGTGGTAGATGTATTTACCAATCCACAAGAGAAGACTACACGAGAATTTGTGGGATCGATTATTAGTCAAGACCTTCCAAAAGAAGCTGTTGAACATTTGCATGTGCAGGAAACTTGGTCAGAAGGCACAAGCCCTATGGTGCGTCTCATTTTTACTGGTGATGTCGTAGGTGAACCACTTGTGGCCGGTTTGGTTCGTCGTTTTGATATGAATGTAAGCATTCTTTATGGTGGTGTAGATTATATTCAAAATACATCATTTGGACGTTTAATTGTTATCCTTGAAGGCGAAAAGCGTCAGACAGAAGAAGCGTTGGCTTATTTGAATGAGCTACCAATTAGAAATGAGGTGATTGGCTATGTCTCAACAAATAATTAATTTGCTTATCCAAGGGACTTTTGAAACCTTGCAAATGACGATTATTTCTACCGCACTGGCCGTCATGATGGGGATTCCTCTTGGTGTTGTTCTCGTTACGACTTCTAAAGGTCATATCTTAGAAAATACAACTATCAATAATATTTTAGGAATGATTATTAACGCGACACGTTCAGTGCCATTTATTATTTTGATGGTTGCGATTATTCCATTAACACGTATGATTGCAGGTACCTCTATTGGAACAACCGCTGCTTGTGTACCTTTAACACTAGCGGCTATACCATTTTTGGCACGTCTTGTAGAAACATCTATTCGTGAAATTGATTTTGGTGTAATTGAAGCAGCACAAGCGATGGGGGCTTCACCACTACAGATTATTCGCAAAGTACTGTTACCAGAAGCGTTGCCAACCATTATTGATAATATTACAGTTCTTATTGTTAACTTAATTGGCTATTCGGCTATGGCCGGTGCTATTGGTGGCGGTGGTCTGGGGGATATTGCGATTCGCTACGGTTATCAACGGTTCCAAGCTGATACTATGTTAGTTACTATTGTTATTCTTATCATCCTTGTACAGATTGTTCAATCCATAGGTGATTATTTATCTAACCGTATGAATAAAAAGTAAAGGCATTAAGTTAGCATGAGGCTTTTACAACAAGATAATAAAGATATATTAGAATAAAGCGTAGTTGAAAAAAGAAAGAGGGATATTATGAAAAAATTTACACTATTATTAGCCATCGTAGCATCGTTAGCTCTTGTAGCTGGGTGTGGTGGTGATCAAAAAGCTGGGAGTAATGTGCCAAAAGAAATCCGGGTAGGTGTAACGGCAGGACCACATGAACAAGTCACAGAGTTTGTTGCTAAAGAAGCGGAAAAACAAGGCCTAAAAATTAAAGTGGTTCCATTCCAAGACTATGTACAACCGAATGTGGCTTTAGCACAGAAAGAACTTGAAATTAATTCTTTTCAGCATCAACCATTTTTAGATAATGCTGTGAAAGATAAAGGTTTAAAGTTAGTGTCCATAGGGAAAACAATCTTGTTACCAATGGCTATTTTTTCTAACAAGTATAAAGATATTGGCTCTATTCCAGATGGCGCGGTTGTATCTATTCCCAATGATCCAACAAATGGTGGTCGTGGGTTATTACTTCTTCAACAAGCTGGTTTAATTACCTTAAAAGACAATGTTGGCGTCAAAGCAACTGTAGCTGATATTGTGTCTAATCCTAAAAACCTTAATATCAAAGAATTAGAAGCGGCACAAATTGTACACTCTTTGGGCGATGTGGACCTTGCAACAGTTAATACAAATTATGCGGTACAAGCAGGGATGAATCCACAAAAAGATGCCCTTGTAGTAGAAAGTAAAGATTCTCCATATGCCAATGTTGTGGCTGTTCGGGAAGAGGATAAAGAGAATGAAACGTATAAACAATTCGTAAAAATTTATCAATCTGAATCTACGAAGAAATTTATTGAAGAAACCTTTAAAGGGTCTATCTTGCCAGCATTTTAATAAAACGTATATAATTTCTCATTAAAAATCGCTACCAGATAATTATGGTAGCGATTTTTGTCCTATAGCGATTGGTATGATAAAAGGTCCCACTCGGAAGTAGGACCTTTCAATATATATAAAACGGTAAAGTTAATCGTTCATTAATGTGCAGTTGTCGTTACTGTTCTTGATGCTGCACCATGAATGGTGGCAACGATGCTAACTAATTCTGTTTGTGAGATAGGTTTAGCAAATTGTAAAGAATAGGACATACCGTTTACTGTCCAAGTAGCCAGATTAACTTTATTATCTTGGCCCTTTAAATTTACAGTGTTGCCATTAAATTTTAGTGTACCTTCTTCTGGATATTCGGTGGAGTCACCACTAATATCTTGGTTACCTTTTGCTATCCGATAAGTAATTATAGTGTTGGTACTAGTATCTTTGAGAGTAGTAGTTGGCGATGGAGTAGATGCATCTTTGTCATAGTTAATTTGTGCAATTTTTTTGTTTATAGATGCGATGTCTACAATATCGTAACCAACAGGCATTACACTTGGTGTTTCAATTTTGAATTTTACATCAGTTTCCATTTCTCCAATGGAGTTGTACATAGTAAGAGGATTTACAATCCCAACGGATGGGGTTGCTGTTGAATTACTAGTATTAGATGTAGCATTCATTGCACCAATGTCTGCATTCATTATTGTTTGCGGAGTTGCCGCCGTAATAGCAGGTAATGCAAATGTAATTGCACATGCAAGTAGTAATGTTGTTTTAACAATAGACTTCATTTGAACCCCTTTCTTTTAGATTTATTTATGTCAAAAGCTTGTCAGCTTGTAGGCCTAGTATACTAAAAAAATGGTACCGTGTCAAGAACTGGAGTTTTGTAAAAAGTTTTGTGTGGCGGATGTGTTAAATATGTAAAGAAATTTGGTAAGATTAGGTATATGATAGTCGTAATGTGGAGGCGTTATTATGGATTTATTTAAGTACGAATATAAACATAATCATATAGCTTATAAAGAATATATTTATAAAGTTAATACCTATCACTATAATTGGCACCCAGATTTAGAAATATTGGTGGTGTTAAAAGGACGGATTGAAGTTTGTTACGATAGAAAAAGGACCGAGCTTTCTAAGGATGATGTAATCATATTGCCACCTAACTGTGGACATGCAACATTATCGTTAGAAGATGATACTTTAGCCATGGTTTTGCATTTATCTCCTAAGTTTTTTGAAGGTTTTGTGCCAGATTTCTTTCAATATACTTTTGATATACATTCTGATGAAACGACTAAATATACATATTTTTTTACAGAAATACGCAGGCGTATGGCTCAATTAATGCTTCGAGCTACCATTGGACCATCAAGCGACTTTGATCTAATTAAAGAAATGCAATGTATTAAATTGGCTATACATATTCTGTCTAAAGTTAATAAAATAAAGATGATTCGTCATGACGTAAAAGTAGCAGATATTAAAGCCAATACATTCGTAAAAATGATGAATTATATTGATACACATTTTGAACACCGCATAGAATTGGAAGATATTGCTGCAATTGGTGGATATAATGTAAGTTATACTTCTCAATTTTTTAAACGACAATTGGGTATTACATTTTTGGAGTATTTGACCCGTGTCAGATTACGTGAGGCTGCCGTACGCCTTATAAATACAGATGATCGGATTGTTACGGTTGCTGCAGATTGTGGGTTTACAGATGTGAAAGCTTTTAATAATAGTTTTAAAAAGCATTTTCATAAGACACCTTCTGAATATAGAATAGCGAAACTTGCATTAACACATCACGAGTCGACTCGCGTAGACAACTGGAAAGAGTTTATTTCTAGTGAAGATAGCTATTGTTTAAATGTACTTAGAGGGTATGGAAAAGAAAGTATATCACCACCAGAAATTTATCAGGACAACTTTTTAGTAATGTTGACTGATATTGAATGTGCTTTAGAAGGGCTATTGCAAAAAGTTAAACGGAGTAAGAATTGAAAAGATTACAAGAATGCATAATTTATAATACGCATTCTTGTAATCTTTTTTTATATATTTCTATTTAGATTGTAAAATAACTATAAATTTGAGGGGATCTATGCATTTTTTATATATATATAAAATATCCTATCAGTCAAATTTTTATATATTATTATGTGTAATTTTGAAGATGGTAACGATAGATAGCTTTATTTAAATTGTATTAATATGATTAAATCATATATTATTGCGTTTTGAGTTAGTCTAGAGATAGTTATTTAAAGTAGTTAATTTTATATATGTATAAAGACAGTTGTATCATTTATATGTTATGTGGGGTTGAAAATTATCAAAAAATATAGAGTTGAAAATTGGATAGTGCATTTTATTGAATTGGATATACTGAAACCATAGGAACTGTAATTTGCAAACCTAATTGAGGAGGTAAAGGTATGGATGGGGTAACTATTACGCTACTATTTCTAATTTTTGCAATTGTCATGTTTGTATGGGAGAAGATTCCTCTTTCTATTACCGCGATGACAGTTGCTATTGGTTTAGTATTAGCAGGTGTTCTTACTGCAAAAGAGGCATTTTCTGGCTTTGTTGATACAAATGTACTTCTTTTTATGGCTATGTTTATCGTAGGGCAAGCCTTCTTTGAAACAGGTATGGCACAATTGGTAGGTGGACTTATTACCAAGGTTGCAAAAACAGAACGTATGTTGATTGTATCCGTTATGGCAATTACGGGGCTTATGTCTGGATTTCTGTCCAATACGGGGACAGCGGCCGTATTAATACCAGTTGCGATTGGTATTGCACAAAAGGCTGGCTTTAATCAATCTAAGTTTTTGATGCCTCTTGTTTTTGCTTCTGCTATGGGCGGTAATTTGAGCCTCATTGGTGCCCCGGGCAATATGATTGCACAATCAGGGTTACAGTCTATCGGTTTATCTTATGGCTTTTTTGATTATGGTCTGATTGGAGGACCGGTATTAGTCGTAGGCATTTTATACTTCGTGTTGATTGGATATAAGTTTTTGCCTAAAGTACCTTCTCGTGAGACTAGCCATAGTTACGGTGGAAATGAAGATTATAGCCATGTGCCAACTTGGAAGAAATGGGCCTCTGCTTGCGTTTTAGTTTTAACAATTGTGGCTATGATTTTTGAAAAACAACTAGGTATTAAACTATTTATTAGTGCTTGGATAGGCGCATTAATACTTGTTATTACGCGTGTTATTGATGAAACGTCAGCAGTAAAGTCGATTGATATGAAAACAATTTTGTTGTTCGTAGGCTCTTTGGCACTAGCTAATGCACTTGTAAAAACAGGTGCGGGCACTGTTGTTGCAGAGGCTATTATTGGTGCACTAGGCTCCAATCCGTCTCCCTTTGCATTGACTGCGGTAGTGTTCATTTTATCTGCTATATTGACAAACTTTATGTCTAATACAGCTACAACAGCATTATTGGTGCCTATTTGTATTTCCTTAGCTCAAGGAGTAGGGGCTGATCCAAAAGCTGTTCTTATGGCGACTGTTATTGGTGGTTCTTGTGCGTATGCAACACCAATAGGAATGCCGGCGAATACAATGGTCTATAACATTGCAGGTTATTCTTTTATGGATTATGTAAAAGCAGGAACACCATTAATTGTCGTATCTACAATTGTATCTTTAGTTTTATTACCAATCTTTTTCCCTTTTTATCCATAATATAAATTAGGAGGTTTAATATGGACAAAAACCAACAAGTTAAAGAAATGATACGTGTTATTGCTGAATTTATAGCACATGTGGCGAAAAAATTACCTGATGATGTAGAGGCTAAAATTGCAGAACTCGCAGCAGATGAAAAAAATCCATTAGCTAAGACTATTTATGAAACGATGAAGACGAATCAAGAGTTGGCCTTTGAGTTAAATCGTCCATCTTGTCAAGATACTGGCGTTATGCAGTTTTGGGTAAAAGTAGGCGCTAACTATCCTTTATTAGGAGAGTTAGAAGAAATTTTGCGTGAAGCTACTTATATGGCGACCAAGGACGCACCACTTCGTCATAACTGCGTAGAAACGTTTGATGAATTTAATACAGGAAAAAATATTGGGAGTACGGCTCCTTATATTTTCTGGGATATCATTCCTGATCGTGATGATGTTGAAATTTTCCCTTATATGGCAGGTGGTGGATGCTCATTACCTGGTAGTGGTAAAACATTAATGCCAGGGGAAGGCTATGAAGGTGTGGCTAAGTTTGTGCTCGATTTAATGACAAGCTATGGGTTAAATGCTTGTCCACCACTTCTTGTAGGGGTCGGTATTGCCACTTCTATTGATACAGCGGCTTTAATGTCTAAGAAAGCTCTTATGCGGTCAGTAACTTCAAAGGCACCGAATGAAAAAGCAGCCTATATGGAGCAACTTTTAGAAGATGGTATTAATGCGCTGAAGATAGGTCCACAAGGTATGGGGGGCGATAAATCTGTTATGGGTGTGAATATTGAGCATGGTTCTCGTCATCCTTCTGTAATTAGTGTAGCTGTTAACGTAGGTTGTTGGAATCATCGTCGTGGTCATATCATTTTTGGTAAAGATGGAAATTATGAAATCTTATCTCATGCGGGGGTGAAATTCTAATGGAAAAGAAAATTTTAACAACACCAATTTCAAAAGAAGATTTAAAGGGTATTAAATGTGGTGATATCATTTATTTGACAGGTCATATTACAACGTGTCGTGATGTAGCGCATCGACGTCTTATTGAGTACGGACGGGAATTGCCAGTGGATATTCGGGATGGAGCTATCTTACATGCAGGTCCAATTATTAGAGATTATGGTGATGAAAAATATGAAATGGTTTCTGTAGGCCCCACTACAAGCATGCGCATGGAAAAATTTGAGTATGAATTTGTAAAAGAAACAGGTGTTCGCCTTATCGTAGGTAAAGGGGGAATGGGTCCTAATACAGAGAAAGCTTGCAAAGAATTTGGGGCCTTACATGTGGTATTCCCTGCAGGTAATGCTGTATTAGCGGCTACTGAAGTGGAAGAGATTGAATCCGCTAATTGGAAAGAATTAGGTATGCCTGAAACCTTATGGACTTGCCGTGTGAAGGAATTTGGTCCACTTATTGTATCTATTGATGCAGAAGGGAATAATTACTTTGAACAGAAAAAGATAGAATACAATAAAACCAAAGAAACCGTGTTAGAGGAAATCTATAAACATGTGAGTTTTATAAAATAGTATAGAGATAGGCAGCTGTTATAGTTTGCCAATCTCATATTAATTAAAAGCAAAAGAACTAGCAGTTAAGACTGTTAGTTCTTTTGCTTTTAATTATATCTACTTGTCATAAGAGTAGTATTTTGAATATGACCTTGCTATAATAAAATTATACTTTCATACATAAAAGTGTGAAAGTATAAAAGTATGAAAGCGTAGGAGGATATATGAGTATAAATGAAAAATTGCGTAATGACATGACTACGCAATTGTTTAATGCGATTTTGGAACTGAAAAGTGTAGAAGAATGTTATGCTTTTTTTGAAGATATTTGTACAATTAATGAATTAAAAGCGTTGTCACAGCGTTTAGAAGTAGCAAAATTACTTCGTGAAAAGGTAATTTATGAGAAAATTGTAGAAGATACCGGGGCTAGTACAGCGACGATTAGTCGTGTGAAGCGCTGCTTGGAATATGGTGCAGATGGATATAAAACTATTTTAGAAAGGTTGGAGACAAAGGGGTCTAAGTAATGCCACGTAAATCTCATACAAAGAATGGACGAGTGGGACATAAGACATCTCGGAGATCTCCTAATAGAGGGCCTCGTTCAAAAAATAGTGGCGGTCACATATTTTCGCGATTATTTTTCATTCTATTGTTAGTTTGCTTTATAGGTGGTGTGTGGTCTTTTGCCACCGGAAATCCGTTGCCATTTATAGGCGACTCTATCAGCCAGTATAGCCCACAATATAGACATAACCAAAGTGTAGAGGCACAAATGCATCATTCTGACAAGGCAGACTCCTTGGATTCGGACGAGAATATAGGTCCCGATGGGGAACTGTTAACAGACGAAACTTCAGGTGGTGATATTGGCATATTAGGTTCAGCTAAAAAGTCGATTAAGAAGTTAGTAAAAGCGGTAAATGGAGATGTTTCCTCTAACAATAGAAATGTCATAAAAAAGGATAATGAGAAAGCAAGAACGCCTGCGCCAAGTGATAAAACAAAAATGAATCAAGCTAGAACGGACAGTAGTAAAGCAAAGATAGCTCTTGTTATTGATGATTTTGGTTATCGACAAGATGTTATCGATGCTTATAATGCTTTAGATATACCACTTACATACGCTGTATTGCCCTATAAAATGTATAGTGCAGAGGCGGCGACGTCTGGACATGCAGCAGGAAAGGCGATTATATTGCATTTGCCTATGCAGTCTAATGCCGGCGCGAATGCAGAAGATATTACCATTGAGACAGCAATGACAGAAGGGCAAATTAATGAAATTATCAACAATGCATTAGCCGCAGTTCCTCATGTGAGTGGTGTTAATAATCACCAAGGCTCTAAGGCGACAGGGAATAGTCGTATTATGAGTTTCGTAATGAAAGCATTAAAGAATAAAGGTCTATTCTTCATTGATAGCCGTACAAATCCTTCTTCTGTAGCATATCAAATGGCTAGAGAGTATAGAGTTCCTGCTGCAGTGAATGAACTATTTATAGATAATAGTAGTGATGAAGAGGATATAAAAGATAAATTGCGACAAGTCACACAGATGGCCCTTAACAGTCCAAGTGGTTATGCAATAGCTATCGGACATGCAAGGCCTCATACGGTAGCAGCTATTCGTGATATGATCGGTCCTATGCAGGAGGCAGGAATTGAATTTATTTTTGTTCGTCAAGTTGTCCATTAATTAAGGTGAGTTTGTTAATAGGGCTGATAGAATGATTCATAACTTAGGAGAACAATATGGAAGTGTTTTTGGGGCTAGATCATGATACATATTTATGTTTAATGTTATTTTTAGCCGGAATTTTAGCCAGTTTTGTGGACTCCATCGTTGGTGGAGGAGGCCTCATTTCCGTGCCTGCTTTTCTTTTAACAAATTTACCTCCTAGTGTGGCCTTAGGGTCTAACAAACTAGGTAGTGTTATTGGAGCCGCTGTTGCGGGGATTAACTATGCACGTAAAGGTTTTGTAGAGTGGCATTTAGTAATACGTTTATTACCATTTACCTTTTTAGGTGCGGTTATGGGGGTTATCCTTGTATTGACGATTCCACCACTGTATTTAAAGCCACTTATTATTTTGCTGCTAGTAATGGTAACAATTTATGTAATGGTGCGAAAATCTTGGGGTGTTACTAATAATTATGTATATACATCTAAAGTTTTTTGGACTTGCGCAGGTTTTTCTACTATTATCGGTTTATATGATGGATTTGTAGGTCCTGGTACGGGAACTTTTCTTATCTTTATGTTTATTTCAGCAGGTTATGATTTTATTCATGCTACAGGGAATGCGAAAATTCTGAATTTTATGAGCAATTTAGTAGCACTTGCTTTATTTATATATTTTGATCAAGTTAACTATCAATTTGGTTTAGCCTGTGGTTTTGGACAAATTATAGGGGCGTATATTGGATCTCGACTTGCTATGTTAAAAGGTTCTTCTTTAGTTCGTATTGTGTTCTTATCCACAACGTTCAGTATGATTGCTAAACTAATTTACGATTATATTTCGATTCTTTAATTTACTATAGGGAGATTAATGAAAGTAGGTGAACTTCATGTATCGTAAGCGTATAGGTTTAAAACCTATGGCGGATAGTCAAGTTGCTTTGATTACAGGAGGTACTTCGGGTATCGGTTTTGCTACGGCAGAACTTCTTTTAAAAGAAGGTTGGTATGTTGTCGTTAATGGGCGTAATGAAAAAGATGGACAAGAAGCTGTTATTAAATTGCGGCGCACGTCTGCGAAGGTGCGCTTTGTTCAAGGGGATGTAAGTAAAGTGGCTAATTGCCAGCGCATTGTACAGGAAACAATTGATCTTTTTGGAGGCATTAATGCAGTTGTTACCGCAGCAGGCTATTATGATGAACAATTGTTAGATAATGTATCGGAGCATTCTTTTGATGAAATGATGGGAACGAATGTAAAAGGAACTATTTTTATTTGTAAAGAAGCGCTTCCACATTTGCGCAAACGGAAAGGGAGTATTGTAACGATTGCCAGTGATGCAGGATTACAGGGAAATGTAGCTTGTTCTGTGTATGGTGCCTCTAAAGGTGCTATTGTAAGTTTTACAAAATCCCTGTCGTTAGAAATGGCACCTCACGGCGTACGTGTTAATTGTGTATGTCCTGGTGATGTAGATACACCATTGGTAGAAAAGCAATTGCAAGATAATATTTTAGATGCAGAAGGTGCAAAAGAAGAAATGGGGATGCACTATCCATTAGGTCGTATTGCAAAACCAATAGAAATTGCAGAAGTTATTAATTTTCTTATCAGTCCAAAAGCTTCTTTTGTAACAGGTGCTGCTTGGACCGTTGATGGTGGTCTTACAAGTTGGTAACCATTATAAAACTAATCCATATAAAATAGTTTTATAAAAAGAAGGGATATATTTTTCTATGTCGAATTATTATTAAGAGGAGCATATGTAGCTCGATTAGCTTTTTATATAGGAGAATAATCATGGAAAATAATAAAGAGTTTGACCTTATCAATACAACAAACCAAGAAGAGGGTATGACAGCCGCAAAAGAAGAAACAGCAAAGGAAACTGCAGTAGTAGTAAAGCCGACTACTGAAATTGTAACGGCTGAAGATGTTATGGAATCTATTGAAAATAGTGATGCTACAAAAGATGAAAAAGTAGAGAAACTTTGTCGTTGGGCAGCTGCTCGTGCAGCTGTTATTGTAGTAGCACCGTTAGTGGGGACAGGTGCACTCATTGCCAATGATGTGTACCTCGTTTCCAAAATTGCCAAAGTATATGATATAAAACTTAGTGAAGTTGCAGTAGCTAGCTTTGTAGGTGCTATTGGAGGTACAGTACTTGGCGGCTTACTCACAACGTTAATTCCGCTTAGTATTGTACAGATTCCCGTAGCGGTGGGCATTACCTACGCTATTGGTAAAGTGGCAGAGGTTTGGATTAAAGATGGCATGCCAAAAGATATGACAAAATATAAACCACTACTTGAAGAGTGGATGGGAAAAGCAAAAGCGCAAGCAAAGGAAATTGCAGATGATCCGTGGGCTAATATTCCGTTAGGGGATGAAGATAAAGAAGCTCTTCGTGAAAAAGCGGAAAATGCGAAAACAATTATTGTAGAAAAAGCAACAGAAGCGGCAGAGGTTGCCAAAGAAAAAGTAAATGCTGTAAAAGATAAAATGCAGCGTTAAGGAGAGCACTATGAATGCAGTTAAAATACTTAGTTATGGTAAATATTTTACCCCGGCAAAATTTAGTTCTTTCATTTCCACGGTAGGAAAAAACTTAGTGTTTATAAAAAAAGCTATTCTTTTATATTACTGCATGAGAGACGAGGACACACCAAAGGCAGTTAAAGCATTGATTATTGGGGGGCTAGGGTATTTAATTCTGCCTGTTGATGTAGTGCCAGATACGCTGTTGGCGGTAGGGTGGCTAGACGATGTAGCTGTTCTAACTGCGGTTATGAAAGTGGCGGAAAAGTACATCAAACCAGAACATAGAGCATTGGCAAAACAAAAACTACCATTTGGTAAAGACATTTAATTTTGAGGTGTGAATATTTAACCTGTGAGGGGGACTAAATATTCACGCCTTTTTTGTCAAAAACTTGACCATATATGATATGTGCCGTACAATTAAATGTAGACGTTATGCACGAGAGAGGGTGAATATATGTTTACAGTGCCTATTCAGGTGCGCTACTATGAGACTGACATGATGGAAATTGCCCATCATACAAACCATATTCGTTGGTTTGAATTTGCACGCGTAGAATTTTTCCGTCATTACGGCGTTAGTTTATGGGAAATGATGGATGAGGATATTGTATTTCCTATCCTGAGTATTTCTTGTCAATATTTTGCGCCAGCTCGCTTTGATGACGTTATATTGATTGAAACGACACTTGAACATATGTCTAAGGCACAAATGACGTTTTCCTATCGATTAGTGCGTGAATCTGATGGAGAACTTGTCGCTACAGGCCAAAGCAAAAATGCCTTTTCTAATAGACATACGGGCAGAATTATTAGACTAAAAGATAAATATTATTTGCCATTACAAGCGGCTTTAGAGGAGATAAAATAATGGGGAAACTTGATACAATGACGCTTGAAGAGCAACAACGTTTACCAATTGGTGTATTTGATTCTGGTGTGGGCGGATTGACTGTTATGACGGTGTTGAAAGCACAATTTCCTCATGAAGATTTTATCTATATTGGGGATAATGCGAATAATCCTGTAGGCAATAAGCCACCAGCGGAGATCACAGATATTGCTCTTAATATTGGTCGTTATTTAGAAAACATACCTGTAAAGTGTGCTATTGTTGCATGTAATACATTTACGGTGATAGCTCTTGAGGCATTACAAAGTCAGTTAACCTATCCGTTAATTGGCGTTTGTAAAGGGGTTCATACAGCAATAGATATCAGTCCGCGCAAAAAGATTGGTGTTATGGCTACAACAGCAACAATTAATAGTCACAAACATAAAGTATCTGCTCAAATGGTAAATGAAAAGGTTGAAGTGTTTGAACAAGCTTGCCCAGATTTTGCACATTTAATCGAAGCGGGGCATATCACCGATCGTGTTATTGAAGAAAAAGCAGAAGAATATTTAGAAAATTTATTGGATAATGGTGTAGACACCATTATTTTGGGGTGTACGCATTTTCCATTTATTAAACGCATGATGGAACGTATTACAAAGCATGATATTGTGTATGTAGATCCTGCTTATGAAACAGCTGAAGAAGTAAAACGTGTTTTGGCTGCTCGAAACCTCTTTAATCCTAAAAGTGATGCTGGCAAATTAGAACTTTGCTTTACTAAAGATATTGAGATGGCGGCAAAATTAGCATCATGTTTAATCCGTCCAAAGGAGTTCTCTATTCGAGATATTAAGTTATAAGGAGTTGGACACATGTTTTTTTATACTATTGTTAATATAGTGGTGGCAATTATTGTTTTAATTGCTCTTACTTATTTATTATTTCAGTTATATGTATTAAAACAAGGGAATGAAGAAATTGTAGTTCTTACTAAAAGGCGGACCCCTTTTGTGATGGAAGATATAAACTTTAACCAAGTTGTACTTAGTTGTGATATTCCTTTTGTGAATAGAGGAAAGCAGAATGGAACGATTATGGATTTATATCCACGTCATTTGCTTCCACAGGAACAGTTTGACAGTGTGCGTGTAGAATCTTGGACAATGGATGTAGCGCGTGAACGTCAAGATGGTTATTGGGAATCTATTATTATTGAACCTAAAAAAGGTGGTACCATTCGACTATATGTCGTTCTTTCTGCTACCACTGGCAATATTAAAGTAGATACACAACAGTTTCCTGGTATGAATATTGATATTGTATACCAAGTTGTAGGTCGTACAGACTGGCATATTTCAAAAAATAGATTAACATTAAGTGCTGAAGAATTACAGAACGCTATGCGTCAGTAGAAGGAGGACAGAACAATGGCAGAATTAAATTTAGTACCAGTTCGCACTCGTATTTTGACGGATAACGATAATATTGTAGATGCAATTGTTGAATATGGTGGACAAGATATTGGTCCTGAAGATATCGTCTGTGTGGCAGAATCTGTAGTTGCTATTACACAGGGGCATTTCACAAGACCTGAGGATTTAAAGTTGTCTTGGCAGGCTCGATTCCTTTGCCGATTTGTTCCTGCAGAAGGCTCTATGAGTTCTGCGTATGGTATGCAAGCGGCTATGGAACTGGAAGGCGAATGGAAAGTGATGGGGGCCTTTATTATAGGCGCTGTTGCTAAATTATTCCGTAAGAATGGTGTGTTTTATAAATTGGCACGCCAAGCGTCGTTGACGGATGATGTAACGGGGACGATGCCACCATTTGATAAACATATTGTATATGGCCCTAAAAATCCGAATAAAGTGTGTGAACAAATTGTACAACGTACGGGTTGTTATGGTGCTGTTGTAGCAGATGTGAATGATTTAAAGCGCTCCGCTGTACTAGGTGCTAGCCGTGGTATGAATCCAGACCGGATTGCAAAAATTTTGATTGACAATCCATTTGGTAATGATAGTCAAATGACACCAATCGTTATTATCAAAAACTTTGCTTCCGTTTCTGGAGTGCGTTAATAAAGGAATAGAAACTGTGTTTCAAAAGTTACATTTTACTTTTGAGGCACAGTTTTTTGTTTTATTATTTATAATATTTTATTATATTGTATTTTGTGATAGGCAATAAGGGAGAATATTTTCTATAATAAGAGTGTGAAGATAGTATGGCAAAGTAGATATACTGTAATAGATTAAAAATTGAGTGGAGAGGTGGTGTGTAGTATATGTTATTAGGCCTTGATGTGGGAGGGACGTTTACCGATATCGTTCTTATAGATAAAGGACATATTTATAAAAAAGCAAAACGAAGAACGACACCAGATAATTTAATGGACGGTATTTTGAATGCTCTTGATGCGGTGCTTGTAGAGGTAGATAGCGCACAAATTGAGAGAGTCACCTTATCAACCACCGTAATAACTAATTGTTTAGTGCAAGGTAAAGAAGATAAACCAGATCTCTATATTGTACCTGGGCCTGGTATGCATGTGATAAATCAGTTACCTAGCACGCCTATAGTACTTAAAGGCTATACAAATCACCAAGGTGAGATAAAAGAACATGTTTCATTTCCTAGAGTTATAGAGAAAGGTAAACAAAATGTAGCTGCTGTATCTGCTAAATTTTCTGTGAGAAACCCACAAGAGGAAGAGCGTGTAGCTATTTATTTACGGGAACAAGGTTATGATTTCGTATCAGAAGGAGCAAAATTAAATGGAAATCTTAACTTTGTAAGACGTACGGTTAGCTCCTATTATAATAGTGCTGTATTATCTACGTTTAATCGTTTTCGGCTAGCTGTAGAAAACGCTTTATTGGAGAGACATATTACGGCACCTTTATATATTTTAAAAGCTGATGGAGGATCCTTATCTGTAAATCATATGAGTGTATGTCCAGTAGAATCTGCATTTACAGGTCCTGCTGCTAGCGTTCTCGGATTAAAAGCCTTAGGGCATATTTCCACTAAAATGACAGTAGCCTTAGATATTGGAGGAACAACAACAGATATTTCTTTGTGGCGTAATGGAGAACCAATTCTGGCTCGTGGTGGCGTTAATATTGGTAAATATCCTAGTTCAGTGCGATCATTTGCTGTAAAATCCGTTGGCATTGGAGGGGAGTCTGCTGTACGTGTTACGTCTAGTGGTAACATTGAAGTAGGGCCACAACGAGAGGGGGTAGCTGTAGCTTTAGGTGGGAACGTGCCGACGTTGAGTGATGCACTCATTGTATTAGGGTATGCAAATTTTGGCGATAAAACAAAAGCATATGAAGCCTTGTCTGATTTATGCAATGTTTATAATGCTACTAGAGGGCAAAAAAATCAAATATCAGATGTATTGGATACTATAAATACTGCTGTTGAAAATGAAGTGGATATGGCAGAACGTATTTGTAAACAAGCAGTTGAAACTGTAGTGAAGGGGATTTCTGAAGTAGTACAGATAACTAATCGACTTCCTGTGTATACTGTGTCGGATATTGCACACCCTAATATATTTGAACCTGAATATATAGTGGTGGTAGGAGGCACGGCAACTGCATTAGGACCATCTATAGGCAAAGCTTTGGCACTAGAAACATTTATTCCAAAGGCCGGAGAAGTGATTAATGCAATAGGAGCAGCACTTTCCTTAGAAACCATCCATATTACTGCGCGGTTAAATACTTGTACCAGAACACTTGTCATCCCAGAATGTGGCATTCAAGAGATTTCTGATTTGCAAAGTATAGAAGAACTTGTGACATATGCAATAGAAGTTTTAAAAGGGTTAATAGCTAGTTCTGATTATAAAGGGAACGCGGATAAGTTGGATTTTGAAGTCATTCAACAGGAGGCATTTCCTATTATTAAAGGGTGGTCTACATCTGGTAAAATCATTACTGTACAGGTTCAAGTAAAGGCAGGTGTTTATTATGCAAACTAACTTAGGCCTCGTGTTTTTTCCTGCTTTTGATTGGAAGATTTCTCCTACGCATCCAGAACGCCAAGAACGTTTACTATATACGCGTGACCAAATTTTAGAGGAAGGACTTTTAGATAGACCAGAGGTGCGTGAATATAATCCTATTTTTGCGTCTCTTGAGGATATAAAAGCGGTTCATATAGGGGCCCCTGATTTAGAATCTTGGATTACAGATGCACATCATGTGTCAGCAGGTGGTGCTATTGCTGCAGCAGAAGCGGTTATGCAAAGAGAAACAAAACATGCCTTTGCATTGGTAAGACCTCCAGGACACCATGCGATGCGTATAGTTCATGGTATTCGAGGATTTTGCACGATTAATATTGAAGCCGTCATGTTATCTCATATCCGTAGAAAATATGGAGTGAGACGTATCGCCGTAGTAGATACGGATGTGCATCATGGCGATGGTTCACAGGACGTGTTTTATCATGATCCCGATACACTATATATTTCCTTTCATCAAGATGGACGAACGTTATATCCAGGAACGGGATTTATGCCAGAGTTTGGTGGTCCACAAGCGATAGGTGCTAATGTCAATATTCCGTTGCCTCCTGGTACAGGTGACGAGGGAATGCTAAAAGTGTTAAATGAATTAGTTATGTCGATGTTATCTGATTTTCAGCCAGAACTTATTATTAATTCAGCGGGGCAAGATAATCACTTTTCAGATCCCTTAGCGAATATGTTAGTGACTGCGAAAGGGTATGCTAAGTTGGCAGATACGTTGCAAGCGGATATTGCGGTGCTTGAGGGTGGGTATTCTGTGCAAGATGCATTACCTTATATAAATACAGGTATTATATTGGCCATGGCGGGACTTGACTATAGCCAAGTTATTGAGCCAGATTATGATGTGTATCGCTATAGACAACAAAGCGATGTGGCAACACGTATTGATAACTTGATTAAACAAGAATGGAAACAGTGGCAACAACGTGAACAGATGCAACAAGATGTGCTTGAAGGACTAGGCGATTATTGGCATCATAAACGCTCTATTTATTATGATGAAACGGGTATTACAGAACAACAAATTGAAAAAATTCGACTTTATAAAGGGGAATTAGGTTGGCATAGTATTGAATCCTCTAGTTATGAAGGCCCATTTGGGGTACAATCTGTATACGGTATGATTATTCCTTGGCAGGCAAGTGAACGTTGTCGCAAGGATGCTTACGATGAGGTTTTAAAACAGAAAAAAATAGGGCAGTGTCATAAATATGTGGTATTAGATGAGGCAAAAGGATGGCAAGAAGAATTATAGCTTATCTGTTAAATGTATAGTAACCATGATATAATATACTATTGATGAATGGTATATGGAGGCACATTGATGGCAAGAATAGATGGTAGAGCTCGTGATGAAAAACGGCCGATTAAAATCACTCGTAAATTTACAGATTATGCAGAAGGATCCGTGTTAATCGAATGTGGCAATACAAAAGTATTATGTAATGCTACGATTGAAGATAAAGTTCCTCGTTTTTTGAAGGGGTCTGGTCAAGGTTGGGTAACAGCAGAATACTCCTTGTTGCCACGTGCTACACAAACACGTAATAGTCGGGAAGCGGCAAAAGGAAAACAGACAGGGCGTACGGTAGAAATCCAACGTCTAATTGGTCGTGCCCTTCGAGCCGTAGTTGATATGGACGCTTTAGGTGAACGTACCATTACCCTTGATTGCGACGTATTGCAGGCTGATGGGGGAACGCGTACGGCCTCCATTACAGGTGCATTTGTGGCATTGGTAGATGCTGTAGATAGTCGTTTTTGTGGATGGGGAAAATTCCCAGTTACTGATTTTTGTGCAGCTATATCTGTTGGTATGGATGCAGAGGGACCTATGACGGATCTCTGCTATGAAGAAGACAGTGCAGCTGTAGTTGATATGAATGTTATTCGTACAGGGAAAGGTCATCTTGTAGAAGTACAAGGAACAGGAGAGCACGGTACTTTCACTCGATTGGAACTAAACGCACTTTTAGATTTGGCTGAAAAATCTACGGATGAATTAATGGCTGCACAGCGGGAAGCGTTAGGAAATTTGGCGGAGAAGGTTGGAAAAATATATGAAAATAGTACTAGCGACTCGTAATAAAGGCAAAATTAGAGAATTTGAAGCGGCTTTGGCTGCAGTTGGTTATGAGTGTGTAAGTATTGATGCATTTACCCATATTGAAGAACCAGAAGAAATAGGGCAGACTTTCATGGAAAATGCCGTGTTAAAAGCTACCTATTATATGAATGCTTGTGGATTACCTTGCATGGCGGATGATTCTGGTTTAGAAGTTGATGTGTTAAATGGCGAACCTGGAATTTACTCTGCTCGGTATGCAGGTAGTCATGGTGATGATGAAGCAAATAATCAAAAGTTATTAGAAAATCTAAAAGGCATTCCTATGGAGCAACGGCAAGGGCGGTATGTGTGCGCGTTAGCTCTTGTATATCCAGATGGTCATACCGTGAAGGCGGAAGGGTATTGTGAAGGAGTTATTCAAGATCAACGTGTGGGTACAGGGGGATTTGGGTATGATCCTTATTTTTACTTACCTGATTATAAGACTACAATTGCCAATATTAGTTTAGAAGAAAAGAATAAAATCAGTCATCGCGGTTTGGCCTTAATATCATTGTTAGAGCAGTTAAAACAATAATCTTAATAAAGGAAAATATGAAACGAATAGGTATACTCAGTGATACACATGGGTATTTAGAGGTAATAGATAAAATTTTAGCGAGAACAGCAAGGGAGAAATTGGATTTCTGGTTTCATGCTGGTGATTATGGAGATGATGCATGGTATATGGCGACAAAAACTGATATACCAATCATAGCAGTGCGGGGCAATAATGATCGTGTGCAACCATTGGAGGTCGAAGAACAGTTATATCCTTGTGAAGATACGTTTATCTATATGGTGCATGGACACCGTTTACCAACCTATAATCGAATGGAAGAACTTTTGTTTTTAGCGAAGTGCATGGACGCAAAACTTGTCATATCTGGACATAGTCATCATCATGGAAGCTATCAACATAATGGTGTTCTTTGGGTGAATCCGGGTAGTCCTTCATTGCCACGAGATGGCTCTAGTGGTACTTTTGCTATTGCTACTTATGAAGAGGGCAAGTTTACCGTTGAATTTGTATACTTAGATGAACACTAGTGATAAATTAATGCAGTTAATTGTTAAAATTAAATTAATTTACGATATATCGAAAAAATTCGTTGAGATTATCGAGAATTTTAGTTATAATGAGTCTAGTAAGTGTAAGGAGTAAGTATCCTATGGAAACATCCATAAAACCAATTAATAAAATGAAATTGTATGGATTTAATAATCTAACAAAGACACTTAGTTTTAATATTTATGATATTTGTTACACGCGCACAGAAGAGGAAAAGCGTCAATATATTGAATATATTGATGAAGTGTATAATGCGCAGCGTTTAACAGATATTTTATCTGATGTTTCTGGTATTATTGGTGCCAATATCTTAAATATAGCTAAACAAGATTATGATCCACAGGGCGCTAGTGTAACCATCCTTATTTCTGAAGAAGAAGTACATAAGGAAGATGTGGTTTGTCATCTCGATAAGAGTCATTTAACAGTTCACACCTATCCTGAAAGCCATCCTTATCGCGGTATTAGCACGTTCCGTGCGGATATTGATGTATCTACTTGCGGTCAAATTTCTCCGCTAAAAGCATTAAACTATTTAATTGATAGCTTTGATTCGGATATTATTAGTCTTGACTATCGTGTACGTGGCTTTACACGAGATATTTCTGGGAAAAAGTTGTATATTGATCATCGTATTAATTCTATTCAGAATTATATTTCATCTAAAACAAGAAGTCTGTACAACATGATTGATGTTAATGTATACCAAGAAAATATTTTCCACACCAAGATGATGTTAAAAGAATTTGACTTAGATAATTATCTATTTGGAATTACTTCTGCAGACTTATCAACAAAAGAACGAAAACATATTAACCAACTCCTTAAACAGGAAATGGCTGAAATTTTTTATGGTAAAAATTTACCATCTATTAAATTCTAATGGAGGCTAACATGGACTTAAAACAAGAAGCAATCAAAAAACGTGAAGAACTTAAGGGCTTTTTATCAATGAGCAGCAAATATGAGTTAAAAGATGCTCATGATCTATCTATTGCGTATACACCAGGCGTAGCAGAACCTTGTTTACATATTAAAGAAGATGAATCTAAATCCTTTGATTTAACTTGCCGTGGGAATATGGTTGCGGTCGTTTCTAATGGTACTCGTGTACTAGGTCTTGGTAATATTGGTGCCGCTGCAGCGATTCCTGTAATGGAAGGTAAATCTCTTCTATTTAAGCGTTTTGGTGGTGTCGACTGTGTACCTATGGTTATCGATACTGAAGATAAAGAAGAGTTCATTAAAACAGTAAAACTTATTCATAAAAACTATGCAGGTATTAACCTAGAAGACATTGCATCGCCGGTTTGCTATGAAATTGAAAATCGATTAAAAGAAGAATTGGATATTCCTGTGTTTCATGACGATCAACATGGTACAGCAATTGCATGTTTAGCGGCAGTAAAAGCAGCGCTTCGTTTTGTAAAAAAAGACCTTGCTAAAGTTAAAATTGTAGTTAATGGTGCCGGTGCTGCGGGGGCAAATATTGCTCGTTTATTATACTTAGCAGGTGCTCGTGATATTACATTGATGGTATCTAGCGGTGTTCTTAATAAGGATTATAAACGTTTAGACTCCTTGCAAGCAGAATTAATTGAACTTCTTGGTCAACAAGATAAAACAGGCACATTAGCTGAAGTGGCTAAAGGTGCTGATGTTCTTTTAGGTGTTTCTGCACCAGGTGTATTTACTAAAGAAATTCTTGAAAGCTTAGCAGAAGACAGTATTGTATTTGGTATGGCTAACCCTGTTCCAGAATGTATGTATGATGATGCAAAAGCTGCTGGTGTACGTGTAGCGGGAACGGGTCGTTCTGATGCGCCAAACCAAGTTAACAATGTAAATGTATTCCCGGGTATCTTCCGTGGTGCTTTCCAAGTGAATGCATCTCAGATTAATGATGAAATGAAACTGGCTGCTGCAGATGCATTAGCAGGGTTAATTTCTGATGATGAATTAAGAGAAGATTATGTAGTAGCAGGGGCTTTTGACCCACGTGTATCTGAAGTGGTAGCAAATGCAGTAGCAGAGGTAGCCCGCAAGACTGGTGTAGCTCGTAAATAGAAACATTAATAGCTTATATATGTGCATGTAAGCGATTATATAATTAAAGAAAAAGCAATTATCCATTTTAAGTCACATTAAAGGATAATTGCTTTTCTTTTTTCTTGTATACGTTTATGATAGAGAAGAGTAAATTTATTTTATGAAGGAGTGAATATAATGAAAGTTTCTATTATCGAATCTCTAGGAGTAGATGAAGATTTTATTCTAAGTTTAATGCGTACAGCTGGAATTACAGAGGTAACTTATCATAATGCAGCGCCAAAAGATGTGGAAGATACGGTTGCACGTTGTGGTGATGCGGATATTATTGTATTAGCGAATATGCAATTTCGTCGGGAGATAATAGAACGGTGCCCTAATATTAAGATGATTTCTGTTGCATTTACTGGAGTTGATCATGTTGACATGGCATACTGCAAAGAACGTGGCATTATTGTATCCAATTGTGCAGGCTATTCTAATGAAGCTGTAAGCGAACTTGTTTTTGGCGGTGTATTAACACTGTATCGTCATATTTTAGAATGTAATGCGGTTGTGCGTCAAGGTGGCACAAAGTCAGGTTTTATTGGTCGTGAACTTTGTGGCAAAAAATTTGGAGTTGTAGGTAGTGGTGCTATTGGCGAAAAAGTTATTACTTTGGCTAAGGCGTTTGGTTGTGATGTATATGCATATAGTCGTACTAAAAAAAATAATGGTGCTAAATATGTTGAGTTGTCTGAACTTATGCAAACTTGTGATATTATTAGTCTTCATGTACCGTTAAATGATTCTACAAAAGGCCTTATTGGCAAAGCAGAAATTGCGTTAATGAAACGGAATGCCATTTTAATTAATACAGCGCGTGGCCCAGTAGTTGATATGGTAGCTTTAGCTAGCGCGTTACAGGACGGTAAAATTGCAGGTGCTGTAGTAGATGTATTTGAGATAGAACCACCGATTCCAATGGATCATGTATTAACGACTTGTCCTAATACGATTCTATTGCCACACATAGGCTTTGCTACGGAGGAGGCTTTACAAAAACGTGCTGTTATTGCGGTAGAAAATGTTAAACAATACGGTTTAGGGACACCTCAGAACGTAATGTAATCTTTAATACACCGCCTTTTTCTATTTGCTGATTTTAAATACATGTATGTGTTATAATAGGAACAGTTATTGTGGGGGGTTAGGAGGATGTTCAATGCATAAATATATTGTTGAGTTTATCGGCACTATGACTCTTGTATTTTTGGGGTGTGGAACGGCTGTTGTAACTGGAGGCTTTACAGGGGGACTAGGTTTTGGTTTTCTAGGTGTACTTACTATTGCAGCCGCTTTTGGTTTAACAGTACTTTCGGTTTTTTATGCTATCGGTCATATTTCTGGTTGTCATATAAATCCAGCTGTTTCTTTGGGGATGTTATTAATAGGCCGTATGTCTATTGTCGATTTTGCTGGCTATATAATTGCGCAGATTTTTGGTGCATTTGCAGGCAGTGCATTGTTAAGTCTTATAGTAAACAGTTCTTTACAGTTAAGTGGTTATGGTGCTAACGGATATGATTCTCTTAGTGCAGTAGGGCTAACTATGGGGGGCGCTTTTGTAACAGAAACTTTTTTGACTTTTGTTTTCGTACTAACTGTGCTTGGTGTTAGTGCCAATGAAAATACGACTCCTTTTGCGGGGATTGTGATTGGTGCTACCTTAACAATGGTACATTTAATCGGCATACCATTGACAGGTACCTCGGTAAATCCAGCTCGTAGCTTGGCTCCAGCCATATTTAATGGGGGACTCGCGTTATCTCAAGTTTGGTTATTTATCTTAGCACCGTTAGTAGGTGCAGCACTAGCCGCTTTAGTACGCTCAGTATTTGATAATTTAGATGATGTTGAATAAAGGAACATTATGAAACTATTTTCTCAATATAGACATTTGGGAGGGCTTATTTTATTTGCAGCCCTATTGTTACTCCTGATTCTTAGACTTAATGACGTTACTTCTATGGTAGGCGCTTTATATTCCGCCGTAAAACCATTACTTATCGGTATTATTATAGCGTTTATATTGAATATTATTGTTTCAAAATATGAAAATTTATATTTTAAACACAGCCGAAATGCGTTCGTAGTAAAAACGCGTCGTCCATTCAGTATTTTACTTGCGATTGTATCTATTTTATTGATTATTAGCTTTGTTATGTGGGGCGCTATTCCTCAAGTGGTACATTCGTTAGCTGTGGCGGTGAAAGTATTACCGGATGTGTATGCCAATGTGGTAACTTGGTCACAAGAATGGATTAGCAATTTGCCGATACGTACCATGACGGTAGCTAATACACTTTCTACAGATAACTTAGTTGAAAATGCAACTAATTTAGGGACTCAATGGGGTTCTAATATTGTAAAAGCCACAGGTAATGCTATAGGTATACTCTTTAATTTTGTTATTGGATTAATCTTTGCTATTTATATTCTTATCAATAAAGACGAATTAGGCTCACAATTCACGCGAGTATTTTGTGCATATTTACCAGATCGTTGGGTATTTCACATGTCACATGTATTACATGTGGCTAATGATACTTTCAGTAAATTCTTTATAGGCCAATTTTTAGATGCCTTTATTTTAGGGTGTATGGTAACGGTAGGATGTTTAGTATTACAATTACCTTATGCTTATAATATAGGCTGTGTTATAGGATTAACAGCTTTAGTTCCTATTATTGGAGCCTATGTAGGCGGGATTATTGGTCTTATTATGCTCCTAAATGAAGGTCCGATGCCCGCACTTATTTTTGTTATCTTATTGATTGCCATGCAACAAATAGAGGGAAATTTTATCTATCCTCGTATTGTAGGTGGCTCCGTTGGGTTACCAGGCATTTGGGTATTTGCCGCAGTAACAATTGGGGGTAGCTTATATGGTGTATTTGGCATTTTATTTAGTGTGCCATTAGCAGCTACAGTATACAAGCTTCTAAGTGAAGATGTTAATAAACGGCTTGCAGAAGGTGAGGATATGCTTTAAAATATAGATAATTAGTTATTACTCGTAGGAGGGTATGGAAATGAATAAAAAATCTGCTAGTATTGTATTAGCTTGTTTAATAGCTTTTGGATTAAATGTAGCTACCTTGTCTACTGTTGATGCTAAACGCACTTCTTTAACTGATAAAGTTGCTATTAAACGTGAAAACCCTAGTGGTATGGTATTAACAATGCCAGAAATAGCTGGTTTGTTTACTGAAAAATATCCAGATGCGGCGATTCATTCTATTGAATTAAAACCTAAAAAAGGTTTATTTGTATACGAAGTAGAAGGTTATACAATAAAAAATACTTATAAAGTGAGTATTGACGCTATTACAGGTGTTGTTTCTAAAGAAAGCAAGTCTGGAAAAACAAAGAATTTAGTACAAAAAATCTTTAACCCATCACAAGTTATTGATCCTAAAGTTGCTCAACAGCTTGCTGTACAAGCTGTTGGTGAAGGTGCTGTTTCTAAAGGTTGGAATTTAGAAGCGGATAAAGGTATTGTAACGTATACCATTGAGGTTGTTGTTCAAGATCAGAAAATTGATGTTACACTAAATGCTAAAGATGGTTCTATAATGGCCAAATCTGCTCCTGAAAAAGTAGTTGAAGAAAACTAATTTTTTATCTTTGAATTTTAAATGCACATTTTCTGCTGAAGGTGTGCATTTTTTCATTATGGCTATTAGGATGTTAGTGTTCTAATAGACTCGAAAGGGTTATATGCATTTATTCGATAATGAACGTGTTCCTATAAGAGAAAAATCAAAAGGGCCTATGAATCCTTACCGCATACTAGCATTAAGCTTTTTATTTGTTATGGGGATAGGAACTATTTTATTAATGTTACCGATGGCTGCTGCAGATGGACGGTCTACATCTTTAGTTGATGCGGCTTTTACCGCGGTTTCTTGCGTATCCGTAACGGGCCTTGCGGTACTTGATACACATACACATTGGTCGATGATTGGGAAATGGATTATGGTAGGACTCATCCAGTTGGGCGGCTTAGGCATTTTAACATTCACAACCCTATTGGCACTCGTTTTTGGACGGCATTTAGGTCTCAAAAACCGCCTTCTCATACAGGAAGATGTGGGTAGTGTTAATATGAGTGGTTTAATTCAAATTGTTAGAAAAATTGCGTTTTTAACATTTGGCGTTGAATTTATAGGTGGTATTATTTATGTAATACAGCTATATCCCTATATTGGGGAAGAAGCTTATTATGTAGGATTTATGCAGGCTGTATCCATTTTTTGTAATGCAGGATTCGTATTTTTTGATAATAATTTACCATATCAAATGGTGACAGATTGGATATTCACTATTAATAGTTGCAGTTTGATTATTATTGGTGGCTTTGGATATATCTCTATTTTTGATTTATGGAACAATAGGAAAGATTTTCGCTTTATTAATTTATTATTGAACACTAAGTTAATGTTAGTTGGTACAGTAGGTCTTATTTCAGTGGGGACGATTGCGATATTGCTTCTAGAATGGAGTAACCCAGATACCTTAGGGCCATTAAGCTATATTGATAAATTCCAAGCCGCATTATTTCAATCCATTACTCCTCGTACCGCAGGTATGGCAACACTAGATTATGGACAAATGCATCCCATTACCCTATTTTTGACCATCATTTTGATGTTTATTGGAGCAGGTCCCAATTCTACAGGTGGAGGCATTAAAATCACAACGGCTATTTTGGTTTTGGCGGCTTCTGCTACTGTTTTTACCAATGAAAATAAAGTAGAGTTGTATGAACGGCAAATTCCTACAGGAATAGTATTTAAAGCCTTCGGGATTGTTATTTTTTCTATTTTAATGATTTTGTTTGTTACATTTGTCGTTACACTTGATGAAACCGACAATTTTTTAAAATTGCTTTTTGAGGTCACATCTGCTTTTGGTACTGTTGGTCTTAGTACAGGAATTACTCCTACGTTGACAACGGTGAGCAAATGGATGCTTATCTTTATGATGTTTACTGGTCGTATTGGTGTTATTACGTTATTGGGTACCTGGGGCTTACGAAGAAAAGGAACGAATCGGATTAGTTACCCAGAAGGTCAAGTAATGTTGTAGACGAGGTTAATATGAAAGCTAAAACAATCGCTATATTAGGCTTAGGTCGCTTTGGTGGGACATTAGCAAAAGAGTTAGAGTCACTCAACCAAGAAGTATTAGGTGTAGATAGCAATGAAGAACTAGTACAAAAACATAGTAATTACTTAACACATACTGTTATTGCAGATGTGACTGATATAGAAGTATTGAAGTCGTTGAGTTTAAATCAGTTTGATACGGTAGTCGTTTCTATTGCAGATGATATTCGTGCTAGTCTTATGACGACGATGTTGCTAAAGGAACTTGGTATAAAATCAATTATTGCAAAAGCCAAAGATTCTTTACATGGTAAAATGTTAGAAAAAATTGGTGCTGATATAGTTATTTATCCAGAACGTGATATGGCTTTGCGCTTAGCACAACAAGTAATTCGTGAAAATGTGGTAGATTATCTTAAAATTGCTCCCGATGTGGGGCTAGTAGAGTTAGAAGTTCCAGATATATTAGTGGGGATTTCCTTGAAAGAGTCAAAACTCCGTGAAGATTACAATCTTAGCGTAGTAGCCATAAAAATTGGTGATGATGTAGAAGTGCCTCCTAATCCTACGCGACCATTAGACAAAAGGGATAAACTCTTGATTATTGGCCATGATGAAGATATTTTGAGATTAAGCAAATAATTAATATTCATATAAGACAATATAAAATCCAGGCAGCTGTTAATCAGCTGCCTGGATTTATTTTTTAATATTTGTATGCAGAATTCGATTTGTTTTATATTTGGTAGTGCTTGTGTTTATTATTCAAAAATGTAACGAAGGACAACAAGTATAGCTAGGATATACATAATCCAATGGACTTCTTTATGACGTCCTGTTGCGAGTTTTATCATTGGATAAGCCACGATACCTGCCGAAATGCCATTCGCGATGCTGTAAGTAAATGGCATTAATACAATTACAAGAAAGGCAGGGAAACCTTCTGTCCAATCGGCAAAGTCGATACCTTTAATTGCTTCAAGCATGAGTGCTCCTACAAGAATAAGTACAGGGGAAGTCGCACAACCCGGAACTAAACCAATAATAGGAGAGAAGAAAAGGGCTACTAAAAACAAGATGCCACAAGTTAGTGCGGTTAACCCCGTACGCCCACCGGCCCCTACACCAGCAGTACTTTCTACGAATGCTTGAATGGTACTTACGCCGAGGCAGCCACCAAAACTAACGCCAAGTGCACTGACTGTCATAGCTTTACCAAGACCAGGGAATTCTCCAGTTTCTGGTTTAATGATACCGGCTTTACTTGCGGTACCAATTAACGTTCCGATGCTATCAAATAGTTCTACGAAAGTGAAGGAGAAAATAATAGTAATTAGTCCCATATGTAATGCATTGGCAATATCTAACTGAAAGAAGGCGGCTTTACTAAAGTCTGGTATAGACATGAATTGCAAGTGTTCTGGTAGGTGTGCTACGTCAAATACGTAAGCTAATACTGTTGTAGTAAAAACGCCAATTAACATAGAACCTTGTACACGACGAGCCATTAGCAAACTAGTAAAAATAAGTCCGAATAAAGAGAGGGCTACGTTAGGATCTGTTAAATTGCCAAGTGTAATAAGAGTTTCTGCCGCACCTGGAGCATAGTTTCCCTTCGTAGCAATAACTTGACTAAGAGACTCTGGGGTAAGGGATAATTTTATTAACATTAAGCCAGAAAGTTTTAGTCCTATAAGGGAGATAAATAAACCAATACCTACAGTAATGGCAATCTTCATTGATGCAGGAATGCCTTCTACGATTTTTTGTTGAATATGGCTAATGGTTAAAAATAAGAATACAAGGCCAGAAATAAAAACAGCACCTAATGCAGTTTGCCAAGGTATATGCATACCAAGTACGACTGTAAAGGAATAGAAAGCTAAAATACCGATACCAGGTGCTAAGCACAGCGGATAATTAACAAATAGACCCATAGCACAAGTAACAATCCCTGCGCCGAGTGCAGTAGCGATAAATACAGCTTCTTTTTCCATTCCAGCATAACTGAGAATATTAGGTGCTAAAAATAAAATGTAAGCCATTGTAATAAATGTCGTCATGCCGGCAATAATCTCGGTCTTGACGTTGGTACCTCTTTCCGTGAGGTGAAATAGTTTTTCTAGCATGGCAGTGACCTCCTCAACTTTTGATTAAAAGATATTAATCAATATAATTAGCATACAACTACCGCTAATATAAAACGTATATTCTCATTTTAGCACTTTGATTTCAAGATTTCTAGAAGGAGTTTGCATATATACCGAAATTATATTTAACCTATATTCTCAAATAGATAGAAAAAGGGTTGAAGTTTCAGATAAAAGTTATTAATATGTAAATAAGAGATAATTATAGTGACTTTTAAAAATGTATGGTGTATATAAACTAAAATTGTATAAGAATTCGAAAGGACTGATACGATGAATACCGTGAAGAAGATACAAATTTTTGAAGGTAATATTGTTACACCAGCAGATGTGAATACACTTGCTTATTATCGATATATGGTTGTAGACAATGGTGTAATTACTGAGCTTTATGAATCTAAAGATGCATTACCTAGCAAGTACGAAGGTATTTCGATCACTTCTTATGGAAATAATTTGATTATGCCAGGTTTTGTGGATACGCATTTGCATGCGCCGCAGTATGCAAATATGGGTCTTGGCTGCGATAAAGAGTTGCTACCATGGCTAGAAACCTACACATTTCCTGAAGAAAGTCGTTATAGAGAGATGGACTATGCTACACAGATGTATGGCTATTTAATACAAGACTTAGTAAATGTAGGAACAACGAGTAGTATTGTCTTTGGGTCTATTTATACAGATACGACTTTAAAATTGATGGAGCTTCTAGAGAAAAAGGGCCTACGTGCTTTAGTGGGGAAGGTTAATATGGATCGTAATTCCCCTGATTTTTATATAGAAGATAGCAAGCAAAGTATGCTTGATACAGTTAACTTTATTGAAAAAGGAGAGGCGTTCAACCGCGTTAAACCAATTATTACACCTCGTTTCGTGCCTAGCTGTACGCCTGAATTGATGCAAAAATTAGGTAAACTGGCAGAACAGTATGATTTAAAGGTACAATCACATTTATCTGAAAATCGATCAGAAATTGAATGGGTAGCTAGTTTGCACCTAGAATGTAATTCTTATCTTGAAGTATATGAACGCTATGGATTATTGCGTGGTGAATTTAATACAGTTATGGCCCATTGTGTTTGGTCGGATATAAAAGAACAAGAGTTACTAAAAAAATATGATGTTATGGTGGCTCATGCACCGTTTTCTAATGGTAACTTGGCCTCAGGTATTGCACCTATTCGTGAAATGTTGGATCGAGGACTATCTATCAGTCTATGTTCAGATATTTCTGGCGGTAACGAATTATTCATGGGACGTATCATCGGACAGACGGCTTTATTTGGCAAAATGAAAATGGTTTATACCGAAGCAAAGCCATTAACGACAACGAATTTATTCTACTTAGCCACAAAAGGTGGAGGTCGTTTCTTTGGTAATATAGGTGCTTTAGAAACAGGTTATAAAGCTGACTTCTTGGTAGTGGATGATGCAGATTTATGTATACGCGATCAGATAGAACGAACTATTGAAGAACGGTTGCAACGCTTCTTTCTCAATGGGGGCGCACAACATATTACTCATGTATATGTAGATGGTATTAGTATAAAGTAAACTCTTTGTTAAGTTATGTGTGTAAGCATGTAGGCTATTATTTAGTGGAAATTAAAAGGCAACAATAAGGTTTCATATCAAAGTTAAACCTTATTGTTGCCTTTTTATTGTGGAACAAATTGTTGTGAAGTAATCGAAATTAACTTGGCTTATGATTATCCTTACCAACGGTTTTCGTAGTATACTTGTGTCCACATTACAATTTCAGAAAGTGTAGGATGTGGTGTCATTGTTTCACCTATTGTTTTTATATTATTTGGTGGCATCTTGCGAACCAGACCTTTGGCACGTAACTCTTTAGTAAGAGTGGAACCAATTTCTTCGTTAATTGGCGTTAAAGGAGTGTCACCACTGTTCATCAAATTAATGAATGGTTGGAAGAGGACAGAAGCTTGTGGTCCAATAACATGGATACCAAGTATCTTATTTGTATCTTTATCAACTACGATTTTAACAAATCCATCATTATTATCACCAGGGTCAAATCCCAAGGCATAACCTTTGGCACTGGCCGAATAGTAATTCTTGCCTGTTCCCACATTATAACCTGCTTTTATCGCTTCTGCTTCTGTTAAACCTACATGACCAATTTGAGGATAGGTATACGTTACTGCAGGGACTACATCATAGCGGGCCCAACGATAATCCTCTACGTTTTCTGCCCAGAACAGATTGTGTGCTAGTATATCAGCTTCGTAATTGGCTTTGTGGCGGAAAGGCGCTTCGCCATTTATATCGCCTAAGGCGTAAATGCCGTCAACACTGGTTTCTAAGAATTCATTAGTTACAATCCAACCACGATTTGTTTTTATGGAGGTGTTTTCAAGATGAAGTTCTTCCGTAGCCGGCTGAATGCCTGAAGCCATTAGAATTTCTTCGCCACGTACTTCGGTAATTTCGCCTGTAGCACGATCTTCCATAATGAGAATTTTTAGACCATTTTCTACACGTACTTCTAATGGTTCTTTATTTAGGTGTACATTAATGCCTTGACGTGTTACCTCTTTTAAAATTTGTGCAGAAATTTCTTCATCCTCTTTCGGGAGTAGGCGTACATTATGTTGCACAAGATTTACCTCTGTACCAGCTGTTGAAAATACATGAGCAAATTCAGTACCAATAGGACCACCGCCCATAATAATCATACTTTTAAATGGGTTTTTTGGATATTTATCCCCAAAGAGTGATTCACTACTCATATAGCCCGCTTCTTCAAGGCCTTTAATTTTATTAATTTTGGTATGAGCGCCTGTAGCGATAACAATGATAGGTGCTGTAATTTCTTCAGAAATAGTACCATCATTATTATGTACTTGTAGCACCTTGTCAGATAAAAAGGTCGCAGCACCTTGGTAAACTGTATTATTATCAAATTTATTGTAATAATGTACCATGCCTGCACTTTCATCAATTTTATGCCAAACTCGTTTCGACATGAGTTCCCAATCGATAGTGGCCGGTTGTACTTGCACACCAATTTTAGGCATTTCTTCTATTTCACGAACTGCATCTGCTACGGTAACCATTACCTTTGTAGGAATACAGCCACGAGTTAAGCAAGTGCCTCCAAATTTACCTTTTTCAATCTGAGCTACGCGAAGTCCTTTTTTTAAGGCCGCATCAACTACTATTGTACCGGCACCAGTGCCAATCACAATAATATCAAACTCTTTCATGCGAATCCCTCCTTTTTGGAATCAATCTTATTTGTATTATATCATATCTAAAAAAATAGATATATAGTTCTCCATTCTTGTTATATGCCAATATAAAATTTTGAAAATATTTAATGATAATCTATTGATAATGAATCGTAAAAGGCGTAAAATGGAAAAATATATTGTAAATAGGTTTATGAAAGATGAGGATACAGTGATAACAAATTTAGTTTTAAAATGGTGGACTTCTGCTGAAGATGATTTAACAGATCCTATGGTACGAACACGCTATGGTAATATGGCGAGTATGGGTGGCATTCTTATAAATATATGTATATGTGTGTTAGAAATTATTATTGGTGTTATCAGTGGATCCATTGCGATTATTAGTGATGCATTTCATAATTTATCTGATGCAGGCGGTTCTATTTTGGCATTGCTAAGCTTTAAATTAGCTGGACGTCGTGCTGATAGAGACCATCCGTATGGACATGGTCGTATCGAATATTTATTTTCCGCGGGGTTTGCCATTATTTTAATAGTACTAGCCATTGAAATCGGCCGTGCTTCTTATGATAAAATTTTAGAACCAACAATGGAACCTGTTAGTATTATTAGTATTATTGCTATGTTTGTCGCTATGAGCGGAAAGTTTATTCTCTATGGATTTCAGACCGCAATCGGCAAAAAAATTAACTCTCAGATGATTTGTGCAACTGCGATTGAAAGCTTATCTGATTTGTGGTCTATGGTTGCCGTAACGTCTGGTTTATTGATTAGTTATTTTTTTGATATTGTAATTGATGGTTATCTAGGTGTTGTTGTATCATTGATGATTGCAAAATCAGGCATTATGGTGCTTTTAAAGGCGAGTAACTCTATTTTAGGGAATATGCCTAGTGATGAACGATTAAATGAAATTGAAAGTTTTGTAAGCTCTTTTGACGAGGTTATGGGGGTTCATGATTTGATGGTACATGATTATGGGCCAGGGCATGAATATGCTAGTATTCATGTAGAAGTAGATGGCAGGCAAGATTTAGTAAGTCTTCATAATTTTCTAGATGGTATTGAACGTAGTGCGGAAGAAAAACTTAATTTGCACTTAACTATTCATGTAGACCCACTTATTCAAGATAAACGCACACTATTCATAAAAGAACAAGTTGAACGTATTGTTAGAGCCTATAATTCGGAATATAAAGTAGATGATATTAGGGCGATTGAAGGTAGTAAAGGCATTAATATTGTCTTTGAAGTAGGTATTCCCTTTACTGAAAAAAGAACTCACAGTGAAATAGAAGATAGTATTTGTAATTTAATTCAAGCTGTTAATACTAATTATAAACCGGTAGTGCGAGTAAAACATATGTATGCTGTTAATAATTAATTATTGATTTATAGTTTTACATATAAAGGGGAAATAAAACGCTAGAGAATAAAGTAGATAAAGGGCTAAACCCTCTGAGGTAGTCAATATTAATAACGACAAGAAACACGATAAGAAAGACCGTATATACATTCCTGAAATAAGAGAATGTATATACGGTCTTTTGTGAAGACTTCTAACAGTTTATCTATTTATTATTGAATAGGCTACTTTATTTTTATACGTCTAGTGTTTCAGGATATCCTGATTTAGCAAATTCGGAAGCCGCAGTAAATAGGATGTCTGTGGAAGAATTTAATGCCGTTTCTGTGGAGTCTTGTAGTACACCAATGATAAACCCGACACCAACGACTTGCATAGCTACATCATTACTGATGCCAAATAAGCTACAAGCTAGTGGTATTAATAATAGAGATCCCCCAGCCACACCAGAAGCCCCACAAGCTCCAAGGGTAGCGATAATACTTAATAGAAAGGCTGTTGGCATATCGACCTGAATATTTAGTGTATTGGCGGCAGCCAATGCCATAATTGTAATTGTGATGGCAGCGCCCCCCATATTAATAGTTGCGCCAAGTGGAATGGAAATAGAATATGTGTCAGGGTTAATATTAAGACGTTTAGCTAAATCCATGTTTACAGGAATATTAGCAGCAGAACTACGTGTGAAGAAGGCCGTAATCCCAGATTCACGTAAGCATTTAATTACTAATGGGTATGGATTACGTTTGATTTTCATGAAGACTATGATTGGGTTTATAACTAAAGCAACAAAGAACATAGATCCCAATAAAATAGCTAACAAGCGGAAATATCCAATTAGCGCATCGATACCGCTCGTACTAATAGTATCGGCTACAAGCCCCATAATACCAAAAGGTGCAAAATGGATAACCCATTGAACAACTACGGTAATAGCATTAGAAATATTTTCCATAACTTCTTTTGTTGTATCGTTAGCATGACGGAGTGCAAGACCAATCATAGTAGACCAACCTAAAATACCAATATAATTGCCAGTCATAATTGCATGGAATGGATTGTCTACTACATTTTTTAGTAATGTCGTTAATACTTGAACAATTCCTTCAGGTGCTTTTGCGTCTGCTGCATTTGTCACTAATGTTAGAGTTGTAGGGAATATAAAGCTTACAATAACAGCTGTTAAAGCAGATAAGAAAGTACCAATCATATATAAATATAAGATATTTTTCATATTTGTTTCTTTACCAGCACGATGGCGACTGATGGCTGCTATGATTAAGAAAAATACAAGTAATGGAGCAATGCCTTTTAATGCGCCTACAAAAATAATCCCTAATAAACTTAGCTCTTGCCCTATATCTGGTGATGCCAGGGAAATAACAATACCGAGTATAAGTCCAATAATAATTTGTTTTATCAGACTAATTTTGTTTAATGCTTTGAATAAACTGCTCATAAACCTTCTCCTCAAAATAAAAAAAAATCCGTTTCTAAAAGACAGATGTAATTATATAAGATACATAAATAAAAAGCAATAGAAAAACACTAAACTTTTAGCATTTTTTATATTGAATGTAAACTTCATTCAAGCTAACACATAGAAGTATGTCGCAACAGGATATTAGATACTTTATTAGAGATGTGATATACTTAACAACACAGATAATAGAGGTATATAGATGGAAAGATTTAAAACATATAATGAAAAAGAAATATTTGTGCAAAATGTATTTTCTCGCATTGCCAAGCATTATGATGTTATGAATAGAGTTCTTAGTTTTAATATGGATAGTTATTGGCGACGTTTTACTATTAGTAAATTATGTTTAGCGCCACAATCTAAAGTATTGGACATTGCTTGTGGTACTTGTATGATGATTATTGAAGCACATCGGCAGCAACCAACTGCTAATTTTTTTGGTCTTGATTTTAATGCCAATATGCTCAAATTAGGGGAAAGAAATCTAGGAAAACATGGGTTAACAGACAAAGTGACTCTTGTACAAGGGGATGCGATGGCATTACCGTATGAAGATAATACTTTTGATGCATCGATGAGTGCTTTTGGGATGCGTAATGTGCCTGATGTGAAACAGATGTTACTTGAAATGAAACGCGTCGTTAAACCAGGTGGTCGAGTAGTGACATTAGAACTAGGAAAGCCACGTATGATCGGATTTAAACAGTTATATTATTTATATTTTGAACAGATTTTGCCCCATTTAGGAAAGCTCAGTTCTAAAGACTCGGCGTATAGATGGCTACCAGAGTCTTTAAAACGTTATCCGCACCAGTCTGAAATAGAAAAGTTATATAAAGATTTAGGCTATGAAAATGTAACTTGCTACGAACTTACAGGCGGTGTTGTGGCTGTTCATTATGCAGAAGTGCCATTACCATAACTAGTGAAAAGGAACGCAATAAATGAGCAAAAACTATTTATTGCGTTCCTTTTATTTAGTAAGTTTAAATCTTTATTGTATCAGAGAGAAATTGCGAGAGGTCGCAGCCGCTGGGGATAATTTATATAGAAAATTCTCGAATCGTATAGTACAATAAAATAGACTTAATTTAAGGAGGTTTATTATGAACCCTATTGACGTATTATTAAATCATCGTTCTATCCGTGAATTTAAAACACATCCTGTGCCTCCCGCGCAATTATCAGTATTAATTGATATTGCTAAACGAACGGCTACTAGTACAGGGATGCAAACATTTAGTATTATTCGAATTGTAAATCCTGAATTGAAAGTTAAAATTGCAGAAGTATGTCGTCAAGAGTATGTGGCACGTATGCCAGAGCTTTTCGTTTTTGTAGTGGATGCGTATCGCAATTCACGTATTGCACGTGAACAAGGTGTTGAACTAGCTAGTGAAGCTGATGCAGATCGTTTCTTTCAAGGCTGGACAGATGCTTGCTTAGCGGCACAAAATATGGTAAATGCAGCAGAATTAGGCGGATTTGGAACCGTTTATCTAGGAAGCATTTTAAATGATGTACCTAAGATAATTGAATTATTAAATTTGCCGAAATTAACATTCCCTGTAGTGGGGGTAGGCTTTGGTATTTCCAATCAACAACCTCAGCTAAAACCACGTATGCCTAGACACGCTAATGTGTTTGATGACACTTATACAGTGTTTGACAATTATATGGAATTGCTAGAAGACTATGATGAGGAGATGCAAGAGTATTATGATTTACGTGATGCTAATCGTCATGTAGATTCTTTTACTAAACAAGTGGTAAGTCGTTTGCACAATGCAATGCCTAAAAGACAACGCCTTGTTGCATATGCGAAAGAACAAGGATTTATTTTTGATTTATAACTTGTGGACGAAATAATAGAATGGATTGTAAACTTTATAGTTTTACATATAAATACTTACTATATTATTTATGATTTATGTTGATATAAATTTACATCATTGATATAAATATTAAATAAATCAAATGTAAAAGGAACTTAGGTGAATATATTTGGTCTATGATATTGCAATTGTAGGAGGGGGGCCTGCAGGACTTTCGGCAGTAGTTGCGGCAGGTGCACGCAACAAAAACGTGGCTCTTATTGATAAGGGTGGTTTTGGAGAGAGTTTGCGAAAAGCACATAAAATTAATAATTATATAGGATTCCCCCATATTACTGGTGCGGAACTAATGTCTAGATTTTATGAACATGCAATGAGCTTTAATCCAACCTTGGTAACAAAAAAAGTACAATCTATATTTCCAGGAGACGTACACACACTTTTAGTAGAAGATGAGGTTATTCAAGCTAAAACAGTAATTTTGTGTACTGGATTTACACAGGAAACGCAAGTGGAGGGAGAAGCTGAATTTTTAGGTCAAGGTGTATCATATTGTGCTACTTGCGATGGGATGTTTTTTAAAGACAAACAAATTGCTGTATATATAAATAACTATAAAGAAATGAATGATTTGTTATTTCTGCAATCTATTGCTGAGCACTTAATCGTTCTTGGTTCTAATACTATTTTAAAAGAGGCAAAGGCTTTTTTAAATGCTAAACATGTGAATACATCTAATGTAGTTTATGAAAATAGCAAAATTATAGCGGTTAAAGGAAAAACGAGTGTAAGCGAAGTTGTATTGGAGAATAAAACTATTGCTGTAGAGGCTGTTTTTTTCTTACGTGATATACACTTGCCTACACAGTTGATTAATGGCATCAGAGCAACTGATAGTGGTGTATGGGTGGATCAAAACTTAATGACTAACTACCCAGGTATTTTTGCAGCTGGAGATGTATTAGGGGAAGTTTTGCAAATTGCAAAAGCTACAGGTGACGGTTTGAAAGCAGTTATGAGTGCAGTGAATTATATAGATGGGCAGTTTATTTAGTATATGTATTAAGAGTGAATAACAATATAATGTAGAAATTTAAAATATATCCCCTACAGATGCCATCTATAGGGGGTATATTTTCAGATTGCTATGCGAAGAAAGAATAGATTTTTACTCTAAAATGAGTTGACGATGTAAATTTACTGTTATACAATAACAAAGCACCCAGAAAACAGAAAAATAAAAATGTTAGAGGGGAAAGAAAAAAGATTATATTAAGTGTTGACACCAAAATAGTAGTGTGTTAATATAATCTAGTCGTCAGTTGATGGGTTGCCGTTTTACTGATGTAGATCTTTGAAAACTGAACAATATATGGTAATTACTTCGAGAGAAGTAAACATAAGCCAGAGTGCGGGTTTCAGGAATGAAACCAACCAAAAATTCTAGTTA
>Ga0129306_1000174_pt1 | contig 112001 bp, 88 predicted proteins | sample P827metagenome_FD_94438 | JGI IMG/M metagenome (GOLD analysis project Ga0129306, IMG submission 94438) | Capybara group fecal microbial communities from Wisconsin, USA - P827 metagenome | ecosystem: Host-associated > Mammals > Digestive system > Large intestine > Fecal | place: USA: Wisconsin...
CAAAGCCCGCATCGCCCGCGAAGAAGAAGAACTGCACCGCCAAAACCAAGAACGCGTAGCCGCCAGCCGTCAGCGTAACGCTTCAAACTGAGAAAATCATAAAATACAGTGAGGCCCGCGACGGAACGTCGCGGGCCTCACTGCCTGTATCTTGTCCACAATCTGACAATCTTCATTCATCCTCGCGGCTGTAGGCTGCGGTGGTAATCGCTAGGCGACTGGCCGAGATCCTTGGTGCATCAGCGGCATTTTGAATGTGTGGGCAATAAAAAAGGAATAGTGCAGTTATAAAGAAAAACTTAAATACTTGGGCAACTGTACCGTTGGCCGAAATTTGATTATAGTAGCGTTTAAATAATAAGTTGTAGTAATGGATTGTGTTGGTTGTTTGATTTTGAACAAGAAATAATCTTTAAACTTTAAACCTTAAACTTTAAACTTTACATAACAGGGATAAATGTTGACAATATCAGTAATCGGCACCGGCGCCATCGGAGGGTATTATGGCGCAAAACTCGCGCGTGGCGGGCAGGATGTACATTTCCTGCTCCACCGCGACTACGAATATGTGAAAGAACACGGCCTGTACGTGAAGTCGTGCGACGGCGATTTCCGGCTCGACAAGGTTAACGCCTACAACACCACTGCCCGAATGCCGAAGTCGGACGTGGTCATCGTGGGTCTGAAAACCACCAACCAGTCGATGCTGAAGACCCTTCTGCCGCCGCTGCTGAAGGACGACACCGTGGTGGTGCTGATCCAGAACGGCCTCGGCTTGGAGAAAGACTTCTCGCTCCAGTTCCCCGGCGTGAGCGTTATGGCTGGTTTGGCTTTCATCTGTTCCTCCAAGACCGAGCCCGGCATCGTCAACCACCAATGTTTCGGCCAGTTACGGCTTGGCAACTACAACTGTGTCGACCGGCAGCGCATCGAGGAGTTCGCCGATGCTTTGCAGCAGTCAGGCGTCAAGACCACGATGGCGGAATTCCACGAGGCACGGTGGAAGAAAGCCGTATGGAACATTCCGTTCAACGGGATGTCGGTGGTGCACAACACCACTACCGACCAGCTCATTGCCAACCCCGACACCGCAAGGCTAATCCTTGCACAGATGCGCGAAGTGATTGACGTGGCACAAGCCTGCGGCGTGAGAAACCTCGACTATTCCTTTGCCGACGAAATGATGGAGGTGACAAAAACAATGGTGCCTTATTCGCCGAGTATGAAGCTGGATTACCAGTTCCACCGCCCGATGGAGATCCACTACCTCTATGTGCGTCCCCTCAACGCCGCCCTCACACGCAACTGTTCCACACCCGAAATACGAAAACTTGCTGCAAAACTGATGGGGATCGACAGAGTCAACACCCACTGGGGCAACGGCGAGGCCGAGGATGCCAAATGGCCGGTGCCACCCTTTGCAACATCGAGGATATATGCGGAAGCGACCTCGCGGAAAACCAATGAATATGGCTTAGTGATGTTTTAATAATAAGTTGTAACACCTGAGGATTCTTAGTCTTTCGGGGCGTCGGCGGTGCGCAAAAGACGGAAGTTCTCATCGTAGAAGTCCAGTTTCCCGTCAAAGCGCATCATCACAGGACCCTCCTCCCAGAAGCCTTTGTATTTGAGCGGAATCACCAAGGTGCCCGTCTCGCTACTCACAAAACCATAGTTCTTGCCGTCCTTGCTCACCAGCCAGCCGTAGGCGTGGGCTTTGCAACTCACGTATTCGAAGGGCTCTGACACCCGGCCGCCGTTGATGCTCACAAAGCCGACCTTGCCTTTCTTCTCGAAGGGCACGAACTCCTGGTGGTGATACACCTCGTCGCGGTTCTCGTCGTAGATGAAGGGAATGCGCACCTGCCCTTTGTAGTCGACGGCGCCGGCATACACTTTGCCGTCGGCCTCCTGCTTGTAGAGGAACATCACATCGTCATCCGGGTAGCAGTTGCCGGCGATGGGGTTGGTGTTGAACTGGCCGTATTGTGGCGGCAGCACCTGCCGTCCGGTGCCGTCGATGAGGCCCCAGCGGTAGTAGTCCTTTTCGTCGAAGGTGATTTTGGCGTGCGAGTAGTGGGCATTCTCGTTCAGCGATGCGTAGCGCGGCACCTCGGTGACAGCGTAAAGGCCGTTGCCTGCTTCCGACCATCCGGTGTACACCTTCTGGTTCACAGCCAAAAGCTTCAGCCGCTGCAGCATCGTGGCGGGGTCGTAGGTGTAGGTGCGCCTGTCGTTGGTGTATTGCGCCAGCGCCTCCTTTTTCTGTTTCTCGAATTCCTTCATCGCCGCGTCTATCTGCGCCAGCATCTGCGGGTTGTCCTTGAACTTTTCCCGCGTCTCTTTCAGCCCCTTCTCCATCTCCACCAGGTAGTCGGGCAGCGTCTGGTTGATGTTCACCTGCAGCACCTCCTCCATCAGCGTGTTCAGCTGGTCGAAGAGCTCGCGGTTCTTCTCCATCGTCTCGTCGGTGAAGAGCATATACTGCAGCAGGGCGTTGTTCTCGTCTGTGCCGCCGGTGGCGGCAAAGTGTATCCACGATAGGTCGACCCAAGACGGATCCTCGGCCGCTTCTTGGGCGTGGAAAATGGCGCATTGCGCAATGAGCGCAAGGCAGAACAATATTTTCTTCATATCCGCAAAGAACTGTAATCCGATACTATTTCTTTACAAACTCCACACGGCGGTTCTTGGCGCGGCCCTCCTCGTCGGTGTTGGGGGCAATGGGCGAGTGCGAGCCTTTGCCCACAGCCGTGAGGCGCCCCTTGTCGATGCCCTGTTTCACCAATGCGGCCACAATTGCTTCGGCGCGCTTCTGGCTCAACGGGTCGTTGATGGCGTCGGTGCCCGTGTTGTCGCAGTGGCCCTGCACCTCGAAGTTCAGGTCGGCGTGCTCCTGCATCAGCTTGGCCACGCGGTTGATTTCCACGAGCGATTCAGGCTTGAGGTCGGCCTTGCCCGTCTCGAAGGTGATGGCGTAAGAGACAATCTTGCCTTCCGAGGTCAGGCGGTCGTAGAGCGGCACAGCGCCCTTGGCGATGCGTACATTGCTCAATCCCGTGTAGCGGTATAACGATCCACTGGTGAAGAAGAGGTAGCCTGGGGCCTTCATCATCGGCACGTTGATCAGGCGGACGCCGTTCACGTAGCCCTTGAAAGCCCGCTTGTTGAACGAGAAAGCGAAGTGGTTCCATTCGCCGGCAACCAAGGGGTTGTCCTTCTCCAAGTAGTCGTCGGTGCCGGGGTTGAGCCCAAGCGCCTTATTTCCACTTGTCTGGTTGTTTCCGTCGGGTTTCAGCAGGCTCCACGAGAGGTTGCACGAGCCGTCCTCGCGGTACCAGAAGCGCACGTAGCTCGAGGCGTTGTAGTAGCTCTCGTCGCCGCGGTCGCCGAAATAGATGCTCATTTCGAGCGTCGTCTCCTCGCCGTCCTCGCCTGGCTTGGCCACGTAGAGGTCGAACTCCACGGTGAACACTTCGGGCAGCCAATCCCATTTCTCTTTCATCAGCGGGATTACCTGGCCCAAGCCGTTGTCGGTGAACGCCAGCACGTTGCGCCCTTTCTGCTGCGCCGTTTCCGCGTAGCCGTCCAGCAAGTCCCATCTCAGCGGGAACTCGCCGAGTCTTTCGTGCTCGAAATTGTCGTCGAAGAATATTTCGTCGCCGGGGACGAAGTCGGTCTTCGCATAGTTGCTTTCCTGAGCCTTTGCGGTCATTCCGATGAGCATAAGCATCGCCGCTGCCAATAATGTTTTCTTCATAATGATGTGTTTTATTGGTTGTGTTAGTTTTATGGTTTTCGATTTGCAAAGGTACAAACATTTTTCGACATAATAACAAAAAAGTGCCCGACAGGACACTTTTTAACATTACGGGACGCCGTGATGCAGTCAATGAAGCTGTTGACGCTGTGGCCGGTGACGTGCTTGACGGTGGCGGAGAGGTACATATACCATCCTCAGTAATACCGCATACTTTGCTATGAAGTTACCGAATGTATTTACTGGGGTTGGTTTAACCGTTTATTCCTCTTGCTCGTAATCTTCCATAAAAGGGTGCGCCATACATATCGTCTCGTCGGTCGCCTCGTTCACGAGCCAGGAATGCATCAACCTGCGGATGCAGAACCTCCGGTATTGCATCCCGAAGTCCAGCTTTCGCCAGAGCGCCACGAAACATTTATATTTATTCTCAATCCTAATCATATCAGTTAAACAACTTGTGTTCAATTAATTCGTGTCAATTCGAGCGAGATTTCATCGAGCAATTCGTGTAATTCGTGTTCAAAAACTCTTTAACCTTTAACTGTTACCTCCTAGTTGCCATAGACGCCGATGTCCCAATGCTATCCCTTGTGGAAGATGCCGCCAGGCGCATAGCAAGCATTGCGACGGGGAAGGTGAGCAGCAGCACCACGACGAGCATAGGGATGTTGTCGATGACGGGCAGCATCAGTTGGTCGTATCCGGCAGGCATCTCCTCGACGGCAGCCGCCAGCGAGCCCTCGCTGTCTGTCCACCAGTGGAATGTGTAGGCGAAGAACGAGTAGGCAAACGGCACAAAACTCCAACTGATTCCCTTCCGTGTGTCGTACCCGCAGCGCCAGCGAATGAACTCGGCAAGTGCCGTAAGGATGACGAACCCGATGGCAAGCGTTGTGTCGGCCTCGCCTGCAATCAAGAACAGGACAAGAACAATGCCATTGAGGATGGTCGCCGCTCCGAAACGCGGAAGCAGGGTGCTTGTGTAGAGATAGATGAACGCCGTCAGTAGCGGCAACAGCGCACCGATATAGGCATAGAATGCCGGATGGATGGCTCCGCTTGCGGCACCAAGAATGAATGTGGCGAGATAAGCAATCGCCATCAGCAGGATTGTGAATGTTTTCTTCATATAAATCAAGTTTTTATGAGTTAATTTGTTATTTTGAAATATGATGCAAAATTACTCTCGCCGTTCCGCCCCGACAATCCCCAATAATGATGATTTATAGCCGTTGCAACGCTAATAATGTTGATGTGTTGATATGTTGATATGGGGATATGTTGATATGTTGATATGTTATATGTTTAGGGGTGATGGTATCTGTTTATTCTGTATAATCCGTGTTCAGAAAATAGCGACTTGTGTTCGGTTTTAATGATTATCCGATGTTGAAGTCGGAGTCGTTTAAGGTTTTGTACGGGCTGCAGAAAGCCGCGTTTTTGTCCGGACCAACTCCGTTTGTTGTCCGCTTGTTGTCCGCTTGATGTCCGCTTGTTGTCCGCTTTAAAAGCGGACAACAAGCGGACATCAAGCGGACAACAAGCGGACAACAACCAGTGTTGAATCGGAGTTGTCGGGGCCTTTCCATTGTTCCGCGATACACAATACTATTAGTTTTTTTGCGTTTGTGGAAAACTGAGAACGTATGGTTTTCGTTTTCGTTATGGTTTTTCGTCAAAATAAAAGTTGTTTGAACAATGAGCAGTTACAAGGATAAATGGGACCTGTTGCTGTCGGACAAGCGACAGAGCGATGTGGGACCGACGATTGACCCATTAGGTCGCAATCCCTTTGAGACCGACTACGGTTGGCTGATTATGAGCGCTCCTGTGCGCCGTCTGCAGAGCAAGACGCAGATATTCCCGCTGGAACGTAGCACCTATATCCGCACGCGCCTGACGCACTCGCTGGAGGTGTCGTATATTGCCGGGCTGATTGGGCAGAACGTGGAGCGTATGCTGACGGAGTTGGGCGATCTGCCCGAAGGCAAAAGCGGATGGCTCTGCTCGCTGCTGCGCGTGGCAGGACTTGTGCACGACCTCGGCAACCCGCCTTTCGGTCACTTCGGCGAGGAGGCTATAAAGGACTTCTTCCACAGCTATCTGCGCAGTGGCGGCCGCGAGCTGAACGCTATGGAGCGTGCCGACCTCGAGAATTTCGACGGCAACGTGCAGGCGTTCCGCATCCTTACCAAGCTGCACTACTATGGCGACAAGTCGAGCTACAACCTCACCTATTCGACGCTTGCCTCGCTCATCAAATATCCCTGCAACGCCCTTGTCGGCAATCAGGGCAGCTCGTATGCCGAGATAAGCCGCAAGAAATTCGGCTACTTCGCAAGCGAAGCCGACCGCTACGAATTAATCAACGACTATTTGCAGCTGGCGGACCGCCGCAGCCCTATGGCTTACCTTATAGAGGCCGCCGACGATATGGCCTATCTCGCTTCGGATATGGAGGACGGCGTGAAGATAGGGGCCATCAAGTTGACCCAGATTTACGACATCTTCGACGAGATGCTGACTGCCAACCACGACCGTGTGATGGATCAGTTCGACGCCATCAATGCCTGTTTCAAGGGTGAGGGCAAGCTGAAGAGTGCCCTTATAACACAGAATATGGGTGTCTTTTTGCAGCGCGAGATGTTGAGTGCCGTTATCGACAGCTTCAGACAGCACTATGACGATATTATGCAGGGACGCCTGGAGCACGAGATTATCGAGGTATCCTCGGCTGCCGACATCCACGCGGCCTTCCGCCACATCCTGCGACAGTTGTACCAGAACAAGTCGAAGGTGAAGAAGGAACTGGCTGGTTGGGAGGTTATGCACGGGCTGCTGACCATCTTTATGCGCGGGTGTGACAGCAACGACTTCAACGCCACAAGCAACACCCTCGCGTCGCACCTCTACAATATCATTTCCGTCAACTTCCGCCAGAACTACGAGCAGCTGGAGACCTACCCCAACAATTCGTACAACCGCATACGTATGGTCATCGACTTCATTACCAGTCTCAACGACCGTGCCGCCATCGACCTCTTTCAGGAACTGAAGGGCTTGAAGATGTAAATTGCCGTTTATGCGACCGGTTCCGGCTATTCATAGCCGGATGTCAGACGTATTTCGGAAATTGAACAAAACTGCGTTAACTCTACGATTTCAGCGATTGTTTTTGCGCAATCAGGTGCTGCTGGAAGTCGTAGTCGGCGCGTATTTTGTCGAGGATGAGCCGCACCGTGGTGTAGATCTCGGAGTTTTCGGAGTAGTCGGCCTTGCAGACGAAGTTGACACGATTCTCTTTTATCAGTCGCTCGGCTACCGCTTTCTTCTTGCGGTTACCGTAGACGGCAATGGAATGTCCGCCCTGTTCCTTGACCACGCTCATACAAGGAACGTCGGTTTCGCCGTCGCCCAGATAGATCATCCTCTCGAATGGAATCGGCCTGTCCTCTTTAGCCACATACTCGTTGATTCTTTTATTGTCACTTATCTCTTTTATGCCCTTGTTGATTTTGAAAAGGAACTGCGTTTTTGTCGTGTAATCCACGGCTACAGCGGGCCAGTAGGCAACTCCGTCAACATTGTAGAGGAACGAGCAGGCGTAGATATTCTCGAAACGTTTGGCTATCGAGGTGCCTTCTATCATCTCCTTCAATCCCGAGGAGTTGATATAGTGCTTGATGTTTATGCCTTTCGACTTGCCGTAATGGTTGATGAGCGTGAACCAATCCTCGACACCTTTGAACAGCTCTACCATCGAGCCGAACTTACGGAAAGAGTCGCGTTTCAGCGATATGCCGCTGGCCTTTGCCTCTTGCAGCATCAGGTACATATAGCATAGTATCCCGCTGGCGTCGTTGGTGGTTGCCAGGTCGATGGTCTTCTCCCAAAATTCGCTGACATCCTTGCCTATCGCCTGGATAAATCCAAACTCCTGCATATTCCCCGGCGAGAGCGTGCCGTCTAAATCATATATCAATGCAACGTCGATCTTTTTCTTGATAGCCATATTTTTTTGTTTAAAAGGATTTGCAAAGTTACACCTTTTCTCATAAACGACAAAATCATTTTTCCGTGTGGTTTTATTCTTTATTATAATGTAACTAAGGCGATAGCGTCCGGTCGTTGCTCGCCACCGGCTCAGAATACCGAATAAAAACAGGGTGATTTTGTATTTTTCTTAATCGAAATCGATGGTTTTTGCAAGAGTTTTTCCGAGTATATCAATTTTTATTTCATTAAAAACCAAATAAATAAAAAATATTTTTCATTTTGTTCTTGTTTATATCATAAACTTGTTTATATTTGCACCGTCATTTTAAAACAAGATAGTGCACTTAAAATCTGAAATGGCAGAAGTCAAATCATCAGAAAGTAAAATTATCAAAATGTAACAAAAAATGGAAAACACAATTGAACAAAACAGCAAAATGACGGCCGAAGAAAGCCTGTCGCTCATCACCGAGACGCTCAACAACAGCCGCAAGGAAATAACCCGTAAAAGCGGGAGGTTCTTTATCTTTTGGGGCGTGTTGCTCACATTCTTTTCTTTATTGATTTACGCGCTCTGCAAATTTACCGATAACGAAGCCTGGAACTGGCTTTGGTTCGCATTGCCCGCCATCGGAATTCCTTCAGAGCGTTTCTTGCGGGACAAGAATGCTTCTGAGAACGTGCGGAACGATGTCAGCCGCTTTGTTAGCGGTATCTGGTCAACCTTTGGCTTTTTCGCCTGTGCCATAGGCGCATTCACACTCATCATTTCTTTGGTGTACCCAGATTCAATAAGACTCCTTGCCGCAGTTTTGGGATTGATTGCAGAATTGGTCCTGCTTTTCGGCTTGGCGGAATGCATCACTGGTGTGGCGCTCAAAAACTGGGCTATCAAGATTGCGGGATTCGTCACCGGCGTTGGCGGTTTGGCAATCTACTATATTGCTGGCTCGGGTTGGGAACCGATGCTCATTTTCACCTTTGCCGGCTTGGTGCTGATAGCCACAGGTTTGATTATCAGAATTCAATACAAATAGGCTATGTTTCCGAAACTTGATCCACTACTGCACTCGGAACTGCGACTGGCTATCGTTTCGCTCCTTGCCGGAGTAGAGGAGGCTGACTTCAACTATCTAAAGGAGCATACGGGCGCCACCTCGGGCAACCTGAGTGTGCAGATCGACAAACTGGCCGAAGCTGGGTACATCTCCGTCGAGAAAGGCTTCAAAGGGAAGATGCCGCGTACCACCTGCAAGATTACCCTGTCGGGGACAGAGGCTTTCAGAAACTATGTGAAAGCCCTGAAGAAATACCTCGTTGCCGGAAAGTAATTCATTGTAAATTGACTTTTTAAAAGGCACAGGCTGCGAGTACCGCTCGCGGCCTCGTGTCGCATAGAGCCGTTGTTTCTGTTATTACACGCTACTTTTAACGTTTATATTGAGAAAATGTTGGTAGAAAGACAATATTTTCTGAAAACGCGTGTTAGTTTAATAAACAGCGATACCAAGGTATGTCTATAAAACGGTTGATACTTATATTAGTTGCAGTATCGGGGCTGCTGCTGCCGGCAAAGGCTTCGGCAACAGATGCGTTGCCAATACGCACAGCGGGAAGTGTCAGCCAAACCGATGAACGCCCGCAATGGAGCGACCTCGGTATGGAACATATCTTGGCTGTCAGTGGACAGTCGAATATCACCCCACCGTCGCCTGTTCGTCTTGTCAGTCAAGGTCGCAGGCTTGCCGGTGGCAACAGTCATTATGCGAGCGATCACCCCGAAGCGGTGTCGCAAATGTGTGGACTCCTCTTTGATGTGCAGTTTTCCGCACAATTCAGGCCCTTGTGGATGAGGGGGTACATATATATTATCCAGTGCCTTAGACTCTGATTCATTCCGTTTCCCTGCTATAGGCTGTGGCATCGTTGCTGCGGCCTTGTCTGTTTTTGTGTCGTGGACAGCATCACGGCATAATGTCATATTAATTAAATCGAAATGGAATATATCAGAAAATCAATTTATTCCCGACCTGAAATACGCCGCACTTTGTTGCCTCTCTGGTCGGCTTGGGGGCTTACGGCTATTGGTGCCGTATGCGGTGCGGCAATGGTTGTGTGTAAAGAGGCTTCTAATGGTTTGTCATCGCTGTTCCTATGCGGTGTCATCGTAGGGGCTTGTAGCCTTTTGACTGTTCTTTGCTATTGGGCGTTTGGCGATAGCCGCCGCCCATACAGCAGAGAGCTTCACGCCGTCTTGGAGCCTACCTATGCCTACTATCCGTTCTCGTCTGAGAAACAGCTGGTGGCGGCACTGGAAGCCAACGATGAAGTGGCTCTTGAAGCCATCAAACGGCAGCCCAAACCAGAGTTGGCGCTGGTGCGCTATGGCGATCGCGACGAGCGAGTGTTTTATTCGCAGATTACACGCGTCGAGGGGAAGCGTTACATCCCTCTAACAGATATTATCGTAAACAAATTAAAATAACACAAAATGAAAACAATCGAACAATATATAGAAACAGAAATGTCTGGCAAGATTGCCATAAAGAGAAACTCTCCGCTACCCGCTTTGTTGGTGCTGGCCGTTGGAATAGGAACGATGGCGCTGTTGCGTATTGTAAAGATGGGTGACAGTCTGTCGGCCACCTGCTTGACTGTTGGGTTCATCTGTACCGCCATTGGCTTTTTACTGACAGCCATAAACCTCTCGGGAGCCTCGACTCACTTTGAATATCAGCCCACCAACAGCCGAATGTGCGACAAAAAGGTTTATGTCAATGGCGACGACTATATGAGAGTTGTTGAGTCAGTCGGTAAAGCTGATATCCATCCATTACTGGCCATTAGTCCTGTGGTTAGTTCCAATTATGCATTGAGGGTACTTGTAAGCCGAGACGGTAAATGTGCTCTCGTACAACCTGTCCGTGATCAAAGTGGCCGCTTTGAACCGGAGACGGAGGTGTGTGTTGTTACCGGTCAAAATGCGGCAGGACTAATTCGCTTGACAGAATAAACGTATGTCCTTGCAATAAAAACGTTTATCGCTGTCAGTTATCAAAGCGAGTAAAAAGGCGAGGCCCGCAACATTCGTTGCGGGCCTCGCCTTTTTCGTTATTACACGCTACTTTTAACGTTTATGTTGAAGAAAAAGCGTACTTTTGCACCGCGATTTTTGACAAAACAATAACAAACAATCACTATAAACCATTATGAAAAAAGTATTTGCTTTAATTTTTCTGTTTTGTGCCCTGAGTGTATGGGCGCAACAACCTCTGCTTACAACGAAATGGACGCAGGGGGCACCCTACAATCGGCATTGCCCGACCGATCCGTTTGAGAATGACGATCGTTGCTATGCTGGATGTCCTGCCGTTGTTATGGGACAGATTATCAATTATCTGCAAACGACGCAAGGCACCCGCTTCGACGATGGCGACGACTATTACACGGGTAATTATTTTGGTCGGCAATTCCATATCGATGACGACTGGGACACTTATGATTTCCCCTCTTTCCCGCAGCTGAATGAGTTGCTGGATTCGGTCGATGCCAAGTTCGAGCGAGGCGAGTCCCTTACCAGCACATTGAAGGCTGCCGTTGTCTTTGCTTGCGGTGTGGCTTGCAAGCAGGTTTATACGGCATCGAATACTTACGGCTCGGGCACCTACTCTGTGGATCAGGCGTTCCGTGCTTATCAACGGTTCGGCTTTTCAAACTGCCAGCTGTTGCGGGAGCCTGATTCGACGATGTACGCTGTGTTGATATCCAATCTGCAAGCCGGCTATCCTGCACATCTTGCCGTTGAAAGTCAGGACGCAACAACAGGGCACAATGTCGTTGTCGACGGCTATCGCGAAAGTGATGGCAAGTTCCATATCAACTTTGGCTGGGGCGGCCCCAAGGACAACTGGTATCAGCTGCCTGACCCTGATGGTTTCTCTTATGGATGGACCAAGATTGAGGGCATTATCGTGAATATCATTCCCGACAAGTCGCCTATGGCTGTCAACGAACCTGTGCGTCCGCAGCCGCTCAAGGTGTACCCCAACCCAGCCACCGATGTGCTCTATTTGAACGACCTTCTTGGTGAAACCGTGGATTATACCATTTTCAACGCTTTGGGCCAAAAGGTGAAGGCCGGCTCTTCCGACGGCAGTATTCGCGTCGCCGAATTAGATAAAGGCATCTACATTTTGCGTGTCGATGGCGACAGGCACTTTGAAACAGCCAAGTTCGTCGTGAAATAGTTCTTTTGAACGGGACCTCTTTATGGGTAAAAACATTAACCTTTCAGAAAGAGTTTTTAAATATATCAATAATAAAAGCCCCACCAACGAGGTGGGGCTTTCTGTGTATGCTGACAATAATGTCTGCGTAGCAATAATGCTGCGAGCACTCGCTTACTCTTCCTCGCTGGCGGCTTCCTCGTAAGCCTTGAGGAGGGCCTGCTGGACGTCGGTCGGGACGAGCTCGTAGCCGCTGAAGGTCATCGTGAAGGTACCGCGGCCGCTGGTGAGCGAGCTCAGAGCGGTGCAGTAGCGGTTCATCTCGGCCAAAGGAGCTTTGGCTTTGAGGGTGGTGTATTTGCCTTCGGCATCCATACCCATAACGATGGCGCGACGGCCCTGGAGGTCGGTCATAACGCCACCCTGAGCCTCGGTAGGAACGGTGACAGCGATGTCGTAGATAGGCTCCTTGATCTTGGGGTTGGCCAGCTTGAAGGCCTCGCGGAAGGCGGTGCGGCCGGCAATCTTGAAGGCGGTCTCGTTGCTGTCCACGGGGTGCATTTTACCATCGTAGATGTTCACGACGATGTCGCGGGCGTAGGAACCGGTCAGAGGACCCTGCTCCATCTTCTCCATAATACCCTTGAGGATGGCGGGCATAAAGCGGGCGTCGATGCTACCACCGACGATACAGTTGTTGAAGACCAGCTTGCCGCCCCACTCCAGCGGATACTCCTGAGTGTCGCGGATGGGATACTTGGTCTGGTTGGGCATACCATCGTAGTAAGGCTCGATAAGCATATGAACCTCACCGAACTGGCCGCTACCACCCGACTGTTTCTTGTGGCGGTACATAGCTTCGGCGCTCTTGGTGATAGTCTCGCGATAGGGGATGTTGGGAGCGGTGAAGTTGACACCCAGTTTATACTGGTTCTCAAAATACCACTTCACGGTGTTGAGGTGCAGCTCGCCCTGGCATCCAAGGATGGTCTGGCGCAGCTCGCGGCTGTTCTCGAGCGAGAGGCTGCGGTCGTAGGTGGCCAGGTCTTTCAGGGCAGCGCCGACTTTCTCGTCGTCGTTGCTGTTGGCGGCCTTCACAGCCACGGTGTATATCGGGGTGGGGAAGACGATCTCCTCAACAGCGTCGTCGGTGTTCTTCGGAGTGGTGAGGGTGTGGTTGATTTTCACGTCTTTCAGCTTGATGGTGCAGACGATGTCGCCGGCGCAGGCTTTCTCTACGCGCTGACGGTCCTTGCCGCTGCACACGAGCACCTGGCTCAGACGCTCTTTGCTCTGGTTGCAGGCGTTGATGACATCCTGGCTCTCCGACAGCTCGCCGTCGAAGATGCGCAGATAGGTGAGTTCACCGAGGTTCTTGTCCTTGGCGCTCTTGAAGGCAAATGCCACGGTCGGGTTGGCGTTGTTGCATTTCAGTTCCTTGCCGCCTTTGGTCTTCTTGATGTTGGCCACCTCGCAGGGTGCGGGGACGTTCTGGCAGATGAACTCGAGCAGACGGTTCACGCCGAAGTTCTCCTTGGCGCTGGTGCAGAGGATGGGGAAGAGGTCGCGCTTGTCGATGGCAAGCTTCAGGGCTTTGGTGAGCTCCTCGGCGGTCAGGTCGCCATTCTCAAAATATTTCTCCATCAGGGCGTCGTCGGCGGCGGCGGCTTCCTCAACGAGGGCCTCGCGCATCTCGGCGGCCTTGTCGGCATACTGCGAAGGAATGTCCTCCTCAGTCATCTTGCCGTCGGTGAAGGTGTACATCTTGTTGGCCACGATGTCGACAACCTGGTTGAAGCCCAGACCGGCGTTGGTGGGGAACTGCAGCACGGTGCACTTCGGGCCGAAGAAGTCGCGAAGCTGGTTCACGCTCTCGTCGAAGTTGGCTTTTTCAGCGTCGAGGTGGTTGACAACATAAATCATCGGAGTGTTCAGCTTGGCAGCGTAGCGGTTGGCAATCTCGGTGCCCACCTCGACTCCGCTCTGGGCGTTGACGACGACGACGGCGGCCTCAACAACGTTGAGTGCGGCATCCAGCTCGCCCTGATAGTCGGCGAAGCCGGGAACGTCGAGAATGTTAATCTTCTTGCCACCGAACTCGGTGTACATCAAGGTCGTCTCGACCGAGTACTTGCGGTCCAGTTCAATGTCGCGATAGTCGCTGATGGTGTTTTTGCCGTCAACGGTTCCGCGGCGGTTGATCAAGCCGCCACAGAAGGCCATTGCTTCGGCCATCGAGGTTTTGCCCGCTTTGGCACCGCCAACCAAGGCGATGTTGCGGATGTCAGAGGTCTGATAAATCTTCATTGTTTTACTATAATTTATTATTTATTTAATTTCGCATATATGACTATAAACCAAATTGTTCGGAGCGGTTTGAGCGCCTCCGGACAATGCGGTTGCGAGTGGCAAAGATACAAAAAAAAATGAATTTGTGACCGTTATGCCATAAAAAATATTTTCCCCGTTGGCAATAACTACGCTGACAATGCGTTATGACGTAAAAAACATAGCAAACAAGAACCAGTCATCTGTATGGGCGTAATAGCAAGACAAAGCATTCGCGGAGCGTTGGCCAACTATCTGGGCGTGGCGATAGGTTTTTTCACCACTTTCTTTGTGCTGACCGACTGCCTGACGCAGGAGGAGATAGGCCTGACGCGCGTTATGGTAGACGCGGCGATGCTCTTCTCCGGCCTGGCCCAGCTGGGCACCAATGCCTCCATCATCCGTTTCTTCCCTTTCTTCAAAAGCGACGACGACCGCAACCACGGCATCTTCGGCTGGTCGGTGCTTATCCCCCTGATAGGTTTCTCCGTGTTCACGCTCCTCTTTTTCATCTTCAAGCAGAACATAATCGACATCTATTCGCAAAAGTCGCCCCTCATAGCCAACTATGCCTACCTGCTGCTGCCGCTGACCTTCTTTGCGCTCTACCTCACTGTCTTTGAGACCAATGCCAGCGTCCTGCTGCGCATCACCGTGCCCCGCCTTGTGCGCGAGGTTGGCATCCGCGTGTTCAATCTGGTGTGCTACCTGCTCTACGGCAATGGCCTCATCTCGCTCGACCTGTTTGTGCTGCTGTTCTGCCTCTCCTATGCCGTGGCGATGCTGATAAACTTCTTCTACCTCCTCTCGTTGGGCAAGATATCCTTCCGCATCGACTGGAAGTTCATCACCCGCGACCGCCTCAGGGAAATACTGCTCTACACGCTGTTTATGACCGCCACCGTCTTGGCCGGCAACATACCCCTCATCAACTCGCTCTTCCTCGGCGCGCAGACAGGCCTTGCGCTGACGGGCGTCTACACCATAGCCTTCTATATTGCCAACATCGTCGAGGTGCCCTACCGCTCGTTGGGAGCCATATCGAGGCCGCTGATAGCGACCGCGGTGCGCGACGACAACTGGCACGAAGTCAACCGTCTCGGCCAGCAGGTGTCGCTCCACCAGTTCCTGGTCAGCTCGATGGTGTTCTTCCTTATCTGGACTAACCTGCGGGCACTCTTTGCCGTCATCCCCCACGGCGACGAGTATATAGGCGGAATGGGCGTTGTGTTCTTCCTCGGCTTGGCCAAGATTGTCAACTCGTCGCTCAGCGTGGGCACCGACATACTCAACTATTCCCGCAAATATCCTTTCTCGCTGATATTCATTGCCCTGCTGACGGCCTCGGCCATCCTGTTCAACAACTGGCTCATACCGCTGTGGGGCATCAACGGCTCGGCCTGCGCCACGCTCTTCTCCTACGCCATCTACTTCGTCTGCGTGCTGTGGTTCATCAATTGTCAGCTGAAGGTAAACCTCTTCAGCATCAAGCATCTGCACATCCTCATACTGATGTTGCTGCTCTTCGGCGTCGGTATGGCGTGGGATGCCCTGCTGCTGCCGCTGCTTGAGTCGCTGCGTATGCCGCTGCTTGTCGTCGTGCTGGTCAATGCGCTGCTGAAAACCGCCGTCCTGACGGTCGCCAGCGCCCTCGTGGTGCGACGGATGCACCTCTCCAACGATGTCGACGCTGCATTGGAAAAGATTTTCAGCCTTCGCCGCTCGCACAAGTAACAGCCAGTGTCTGATACTAAGCCGATTGCATTACGGCACTATGCATCCGCCCTTGATGATGGCTGATGATGTTTCAGAGTTTTTCTTGATGACGGAGGAAAATGTGACAGAGTATTTCTTGATGATGGCGGATAATGCGACAGAGTATTTCTTGATGATGGCGGATAATGCGACACACCCCGGCCTTCGTTTTTGTTCACCGCTTCGCTATCGGAACGGCTAGTGCGACACACCCCGGCCTTCGGCCACCCCTCTCCGAGAGGGGATGGACTGCCGCATCGTTTTGATTATCAATAAACCGCTGCCGCGCCATCCCCTCTCGGAGAGGGGTGGCCGAAGGCCGGGGTGTGTCGCACTGTCAAATCATCATAGTTCAAGGTGTGTCGCACTCTCAAGTCGTCAAAGTTCAAGGTGTGTCGCATTGTCAAATCGTCAAGGTACAAGATGCATCGCACTCCCCTACGCCATAACCCAGAAACAATACATCCTTTTTGCTCGAACGGTTGGTTCTGTGTTCGGTCCTGTTTTTATCATTTCTTCCGATTTTGCCTGTTTCGGCCAACTTTTCCCGCCAAAAGCCTCTTTGAGTGCTTCGGGTTGGTGTTAAGTTGTTGTATATCATAGAATAAACCTTGCTTTTAAAATCGTTTCAAACTCCTCGGAAAGGGGCTAAAAACACGCTGTTTTAACCCCCTGATTTCCAGGTACCATCTTCTTACCAAATTTTACCCAAAGTTTTACCAAATTTTTATCAAAGTTTACGTCAGTAGAATTTGATAGGTTTTTAATAAGAATTTAGCAAAAAGTCGGATTGGCGTTAGGGCTTAGTCGATGCGTTGCGGAGGCGGCGGAAACAGGGCGAATTGTGGCGGGCTTTTTTGTGAATTGTCTGGGAATTCAATTTTTTTTAGTATTTTTGCAAATTGTTTCAGTTATATATAAATCTGTAATTTTATAATTATCACTATGTTAGAAAAACTTGAGGCAATATATTCCCGCTATTGTGAGATTGAACAGCAGATGAACGACCCTGCCGTGACGAGCGATATGAAGCGCTATGTGAAGCTGTCGAAGGACTACAAGGACCTGCAGCCTGTGGTGAAGGCCTACCGCGAGTACAAGTCGCTGCTCGACACCATAGCCGAGTGCAAGGAACTGCTTGAGAATGAGAAAGACCCCGAGCTGAAGGAGATGGCCAAGGAGGAACTCCAGTCGAGCCAGGAGCGTCGCGAGAAGATGGAGGACGAAATTCGCATACTGCTCATTCCCTCCGACCCGCAGGACTCGAAGAACGCTGTGGTCGAGATTCGTGGCGGCACGGGCGGCGACGAGGCCTGCATCTTTGCCGGCGACCTGTTCCGTATGTACACCCGCTATTGCGAAAAGAAGCATTGGAAGGTCGAAGTCACCGACTTCAACGAGGGCACTTCGGGCGGCTACAAGGACATCACCTTCACCGTCACGGGCGATGGCGTCTACGGCCTGCTGAAGTACGAGAGCGGCGTGCACCGCGTGCAGCGTGTGCCGGCCACTGAGACGCAGGGGCGCATCCATACCAGCGCAGCCGGCGTGGTGGTGCTGCCCGAGGCCGAGGAGTTTGATGTGGAGCTGAATATGAACGATGTGCGCATCGACACCTTCTGCGCCAGCGGCCCTGGCGGTCAGTGCGTCAACACTACCTATTCGGCTGTGCGTCTGACGCATATCCCCACCGGCATCGTGGTGTCTATGCAGGACCAGAAGAGCCAGATCAAGAACAAGGAGAAGGCCATCAGCATTCTTCGCACACGCCTCTACGAACGCGAGTACAACAAGTATATGGAGGAGCTCTCCTCCAAGCGTAAGACGATGGTTGCCACAGGCGACCGCAGCGAGAAGGTGCGCACTTACAACTATCCGCAGAGCCGCGTGACGGACCACCGCATAGGCTGGTCGATGCACAACCTGCCGGCGTTTATGGACGGCGACATTGAGGACTGCATCGAAGCCCTGCAGCTGGCCGAAAACGCCGAGAAGCTGAAAGCATCGGTTGGATAAGCGGAAAGCGGAGAACCCTTTCAAGCGAAGCGACCCTTTAAAACCTTTTCAACCTTTAACCCCTTTTATCTATGAAAATAAAATATCTAAAACTCAAGAACTGGTTACTTGTCTCATTGGCAGGACTGTTAGGAATCAACTTGTCGTGCGAAGAGATGCGTGTTGATGAATACGGCTGTCCTTCCGCCAATTTCAACGTTAAGGGTAAAGTCACCGACCCTCAGGGCAATCCAATACCTGGCATCCAGGTCAAAATGGATTATAATTTCGATACAACGGACGGAGGCGGCATATACTCGGTGAATTCTGGTGGAATACCAGGTCAAACCACACATTTCGAGGTGGTTTTCACGGATATTGACAGCACCGAGAATGGTCTTTATGAGGCTAAAACGGAAGATGTCTATTTCGACCATTCCGAACTCACCGGCGGTGACGGCCACTGGTTTGAAGGCTCGGCCACCAAGACTCTCAACGTAACGCTTCAGCGTGTCGAAGAGTAACGACTTGACCATTCCCGGTCTTGCCGGCAGACGTTATGGATTCACATTATTCCTGGGTCAAGGAGAACGTTTCGCCTTTGAGGTTGAGTGTCATTGTTGTACCGCTGATGCTGAAAGTGGTTTCAAAGGTGTCGAACGAGGAGAAGTCGACGTATAACTTCATCGTGCCTTTGCCTGCCGAGTAGGTGTAGCTGCCGTCGTAGAGGTCCTGCGTCATCAGTCCGTCGACCATATAGGTCTTGTTGACGTGCACCTGTTTCCATTCTTCGAACCGGACAATGACATAGATGTCTTCGTCTTCGTTCGAATACGACCAGTGTGTGTTCTCCAACAGCTTGGCGTCGTCGGGGGCATTGTTTTCCTCTTCTTTGTCGCCGCAGGCGCCGAAGGTGACTAATGTTGTTGCCACAAGAAGCAGCATTGCAATTTTTTTGATTTTCTGTACCATTGTTTTTTGTTTTTTTGGTTTCGCAGACTTTTGACCATTTTTAAGTTGAAAGTTGAACTTTCCACTTTCCGCTTGCTTTTCGTCGCCCAATGGATGAGTCTGCAATAACCGTTGTGCGGCGAAAGGGAGTCGGCCGATTGGTCTACTCATTGATATGAGTAGCAAAAAAACAAAAAATTTTACAGAGGGAGAAAAAAATTTTGAATAGTGAATAGCGACCAGTGATCTGTGACACGAATACGCTCGTATCACTGGTCACTGGTCACTGGTCACAAGTCACTGGTCACTATTCACTATTTACAGGTCACTGTGTGACGGCCCAAAACGGTATCTGCAAAGGCTCCGCTGCGGTGCCTTGCTGGCCGCCGTTGACGAATGGGAAGGAGGTGTCGGTGTTGAAGATGTTGTGCAGCTTATTGGAGTAATAGCGCAATGTTATCTGTCCGTAGGGCTGCAAAGGTGCGTGGATGAAGAGGAAGAAGCGCCCGAGGTCGTCGCACTGGGCGACACCTACACACTCGTCGCCCACAAAGGCGCCGAGGCGATCGTCGAAGTCGGTCGTCCAGATGTCGGAGGGTACTGGCATATCGTCGGCCATCTGCAGGTTTACCTGGATCACGGCGGTCATACTGCTCGAATAGTCATATTCGGTACCGACGACCCAGGCGGGGTCGTCGATGTTGCCTTGTATGGAGAAGGGTTTTTCGCTGACTTCTTCCTCGCCACAGGAGGCAAGGAAGAAGAGAGCAGCGAGTGCGATTGTCATTATTCTGTTTTTCATTTCTTGATGAGTTTAATCGTGGTTATTGTTCCGTTATTGTTCACCGTAGCGAAGTATACGCCGGCAGCGAGGGTAGTTGTGGGTGTCCATCGTGTGCTGGTGATGCGGTCGACGATGACACCGCTGGCGTTATAGATAGTGATGGTGAAATCATCCGCCCAGCCATCGGCAGAGGTGAAGTCGACATAGTCGGTAAAGGGGTTGGGGAAAGCGGAAAGCGGAAAGCGGAAAGCGGAAAGCATTACGGGGTCGGTCAGCGTGCCGTAATGACGGTCGGGGACTGCTCGCAGAGAGAGTGCGTTAATGTGTGAATGCGTTAATGTGTTAGTGGCTGCCGCGTGAAGGTTCACACTTCTCTGTTCTCCATTCTCACATTCCTGTTCGAGGGCGAAGGTGATTTCGCCAGCGTTGTCGGTTCCGAGGGTGAGGAAGAACAGCGTATCGCCATCGACAACCTGCGGGGTGACGGTACCTGCGGGAACACCGTTGATGTAAGCCGTAAGCTGAGAATTCTGGGCTGAGAGTTCTGGGCTGAGAGCTGCGATGATTGTCATATTGGTGGCAGGTGAGTTGGAGGTTGAGAGTTGAGATTTGAAATCAATCTCTGTGTTTTGCTTTCCGTTTTCCGCTTTGTTGTTGCCGTTGCGGAAGGTAAAGTCCACTGTTGACTCGGCGTTTCTGTAAAGCAGGTAGCCTTTGCCGGGGGTGAGAACCTTCAGCGAGCCTTCCCAGCGCTCGTTCTCCGAGAAGACGGCGAACTCGGTCTGCGATTTGATGATGTCGCCGACGGTGACGTTCTCGATATAGTCGGCCATAGCGTTAGTCAGGTTCAGCGTGGTGCTAAGCAGGTAGGGGAAGGCATTCCATCCGTGGTGCAGACTGATGGTGCGCTCGGCATTGGTGGCGAGGCGGCGACCGGCCATCTGCATATTGTTGTGGTAGTCGGCGGTGCGCATCAGGTACATCTGTCTATGGTCAAGGTTGTAGAATGTGCCTGTCCACTGCTCGCCGTCCCATTCGGCAAACTGCTGTGTGGCGACGCTTTTCAGCTGGTCGCCCTGGCTCCACGGCGTAGAGCTGTAGAGGAGGTCGTCGATGAAGCTGTTGGTATCGGGGAAGAGGTAGAAGGATATCCAGTTCCATCCCTGCTTGATGTCGAGACTTTGCACCTCGTTGGCTGAGGTGGAGAGGAGAACCGGTGCCGCCGGCGGCAGGCCCACGGTGGCGTCGTTCTGGTAGCTTACGTCGGTCGAAGGCATCAGGCTGTAGATGCGTCCTGTCGATGCCTGCCACAGGCGGAAGTGGAGGGGCATACCTTCGAAGACCTCGTTGCCGTGGATGGTGAGGTAGAGGTAGCTGGTGCCGGCTTCGGCGTTGAAGTCGACATTGGCCATACCCACGATGTCGTTGCCCAGCAACGCAACCACGACGTCTTTGGGGTCGCTGTCGTAGGCGCCATCAACCATCACTTGTCCGCGCAGCGACATCTGGCGAGCGTAGCCGTTGGGGTTGTCGTCGTCCCACGGGCAGAAGGCCTTGATTTCGACCATAATTTTCAGTGGCTCGCTGAGGCCGTCTTCGTCGGTGAGGTAGATGATTTCGGAGTAGATGCCCACGGGGAGGTTGTGGTCGATGGTGAAGTGCAGACCGATGGTCTCCTGCGGGTTGATGCTGCCGTAGGCTTGGCTGACGCTCATCCAGCTGGGCAAACCCTCGATGGTGAACTGGTGTCGGCGACCGCTGATGTTCTGGATGTCGGCCGAAAGCTCAAAGTCGTCGACCATCGTCTCGTAGAAGACGCCCTGCAGACGGTTCTCGCTCCAGAGCAGCACGTTCTTGTTGACATAGACCTGCCACATTGTGGGGCTTACGGTGCGGTTGCCGTTGAGGTCCTCGACGTTGCGCACGGTGATGAAGATGTTGTTCTTGTTGATTTCGCGGTCGAGCATATTGATGTTGATGAGCAGCTCGTCCTGGTTGAAGCTCCAGTCGAAGTTCATCTTGGTCAGCAGGCCGCGTTCACGCACGGGTGCGATTTCCTCGTTGGTTGCGAACTGGGTGTTGAGGGTTGAGAAATCCGGTGCGGTGACAAGGGGTTGTATTTTTTCAACCACCGTGCCATCGGTGGTGCGGAATATCTTGCGGTTGTTGATCGAGAAGTGCTCTTCCATAATGCCGTTGCTGTTCTCCACCTGTTCGCTGAAGGGCAGCCAGGCCACCAGTCCCATCTCGTCGCCGTAGGGAGCGATGTTGTCGTAGGTCTCAACGAGGTTCTTGGGCAGAGCCTGCTCGAAGAGTACCAACTCGTCGATGCTGCCAGTCAGCACATCGCTGTTCCAGGCGCCTCCGAGCATCATATCGCCGCTGAGTCCGCTCAGTGTGTCGGTGGCGAAGGTGTTCATCAGGTTGCCGTCGACATAGATGGCGGCGTTGTTCTGCGTGCGGTTGACGGTCAGCACGTAGTGGTGCCAAGCGCCGTCGGCGAAGGTGCCGCTGGCCTGCTGCATCAGGTTGCCATTGTGGAAACTCAGGTTGCCGTTCTCGAAGGCAATCAGTGTGCCGTCGAAACCGTCAACGCCCTGATAGCCGCGCTGGCGCCAGCCGGCCGAGAAGAGCGGTGCGTTCTGCTCGGTGGTGCGGAACCAGAACATAAGGGTGTAGTCCTGAATTGCGGAGCGTGAGAAGATGTCCTGGTCGAGGCTGACGGGCTGTGTGCCGTCGAGGTGCAGGGCATAGCCGGCGGGGTTGGTCCAGGCAAAGCCTTGGAGGGTCAGCGTGGAGCCGCTGGCAAGGTCGGCGCAGGTGTTGCCGCGACCTTCGTTCATCGGGTAGTATGCTGCCAGCTTCTTTTCGTAGCCCGTCAGATGCTTCTCGTGGGTCTCAACAATCTCGGCCTGGTTCAAGGCCTTGATCCATACACGCGTCTCCAGCATATTGCCGCGATAGCCGTGTCCGAAGATGAGCGGTGCGGATTGAGAGCGGAGGGATGAGAGCTGTGAGTTGATAAGGGAGTCTGTCAAGTTGGCCTGGTCGGTCAGCTCGCTGGTGCCGGCGAAGAAGCGCACCTGGTTTTCGTCGCGATCGACGACGACCACCATACGGCGGAAGTCGGTGAGCGGCTCCATAGGTCTCGACTCCAGATGGTAGTCGTTAATGTCGAGGTACATACGGCAGCTGTCGCCGTCGGGAACCAATCCGAAGGAGATGTTGCTGCCCGAAGTGGCGTGTCCGAAGAGTTCCATCTTGCTTGCGGGGATGGGCGAATAGGGCTTGGCGATGAGGTCGATGCTGAACGACTTGTTGGCCAGCACGCGTGTCACTTCGCTCGATGCGCCGCAGGTGGGCGTTCCGTCGAAGTAGAGCGAGGTGCCCGTCGTGATGCGTCCGCTTGAGTTGGTGACGCCGAGCAGCTGGAAGTTGTTGTCCTCGTCGAGGTAGTTGCCGGCAATGGGTTCGTTGAAGCGCAGCTTGATGTTGTCGGCCACGCCGAGGATGCCGAAGGCCGGTTCGGGCTGGCCGAAGACGCGCGGCGGACGAGTGTCCTTGGTACCCGTGAGCACGGGCGACGACTTGGTGATGAAGCCCGAGCCGTGGCGGCAGAAGCTCACGGCGCGCAGGTCGTAGTGCTGCTCGATGGGGTCGCGCTCGCCGTAGAAGTGTATGTTGTCGATGCGGCCGCCGGTAATCATAGCCTTGGTGCCGCTGGCGGCGGCATAGATGGCGCTGTCGTAATAGTAGGAGCAGATGGTCACCCACTCGTCGGCGCTCTGCGTCGACAGCTTGTACTGTAGCTCTATGTGGTCGAAGCCGCGGTAGTTGACGTCATAGTCGATGATGCTCACCGGCAGGTAGTAGCCCGTCGAGTCCTTCGGCGAAAGGGTGTTGAGCACCCAGTTCTCGTGCGGCTGCTCGATGTTGACGTCGCAGCTCACCGGCATAAAGTGTACCGAGAACTGGGCCTGGCCTTTGGTCGAGGCGATGCAGGTCGACTGAAACTCGATAATGAGGTCTTCGAAGTCGTAGCCGTCGCCGGCATAGACCTCCATAGTCTTGGTGATGACTTGCGAGCCTGTGAGGATTATGCTGCGGCCGTCGGTGAGGGGCATACCGTCGATATAGACGCGGGCGCCGTGGGGGTTGCTTGCGTCCTTCATCTTTAGCTTGAAGGTAATGGGAAACCCTACGCCAGAACCTGCGGTGGCCTCTGTTTCGTTGTAGAGTTGGATGGTGAAGATTGCGGGACGGTCTATCGGCACATTGCTGAGTTCGTGGACGTTGATGTCGACCTTGGGGTTCTCGAGTCGCAGCGAGCCTGCCGAGAGTGGCATCTTGGGACGGTAGAACTCGGTGCTGTCGGCCACCTCGCAGGGGCATCTGGTAGCGCCGCCGCGCAGGTAGTAGACCAGTGAGCCGTAGAGGTAGTCGTCGCCGTCGTAGTCGTTGCCTTCGCTGACGAAGTCGCGCGTGTCGGCCGAGGCAGTGTTGAAGGCAAAGTCGCTGATGCTCTTCTTCAAACGATAGACGCTGACATCCATATTGCTGTACATATCAGGTGCCAGGGTGAAGCCTATCTCACGTGTGTGCGAGAGGCGCTCCTCGGGGTCGCGCCCGAACTGGAAGTCGATAATGGGTACAAGCGAGAATTTGGTAGCAGAACCTGGGGCATTGAGGGCAACACAGTATGGACTTAAACTTTTTTTACCATCTTCACCACCCAAACGAGAGTGCATAAATTCAACATCATCAAAAGCCTTAATAATCATATCCGATATGGCAGCGCCGAAAGCGTTGCCCAAATGGCTGACCAGGTCTCCAGCACCAAAGCTTGCTCCGGGATAGTCCCAATAGACGTGGTAGGCATCGCTGTAGGAGTAGGTGTCGGAGTGCGAGAGCGAGACGGGGCCGCTGACAGAATAGGTAGCCACCGAGTCGTGCTGGCTCTGGTGAATGGCGGCCACCTTCTCGGCCTCGTTCTGCAGCAGCAGCTTGACCCAGTCGACAATGCGACGGTTCAGGCTGGCCACCTCGTCGGCATACATTTGCGACGAGCCTTCAGGCAACATAGCCACATAGTTGCTACCCCAGTTTGTGTCACTGGGTGCTACGCGGCTCCAATATACTTGTGTATTGCGAGCGTTGGCGGTGGCCTGTGCGGTGGCACTGTCGCAGGTCAGCAGCAAGGCGTCGCGCTGGTGAATCAGCTGCGGGATAAGGTTGTCGCGGATATGGCTGTGGGTGTAGGCGAAGGTGGCAGCCAACGCGGGACCGCTCTCCAGCTCGCTGCCGATGACCAGATAGTAGCGCTGCCCGTTGGTGTCAACGCCAGTGCCCACGGTCTGCATAGTGCCGTTGGCATCGCGGCCGCCGAGGGCGGTGAATGTCACCGAGTCGAGAGGCTGCACAGCATCCACACGGCGGAAATAGACGTTCTGCACCGCACCGATGTAGACGTCGGCATCCTGACCGACAAAGTAGGGATTGTCGCTGGTGCTGATGCGCTCGTTGGTGCGGAAGGTGTAGTTGCCTTCGTGCTTGTAGTTGTAGCTGCTTTTGATGGGCAGGGAGAAATCATAAGTAGTGCTGAAGTCCATTGTCTGTCCGGAGAACACACCAATTCCTGCACCCATAAACAACTTTGCCTGAGTACCGAGGGTAAGGCCGATATTGAGTCCGAACTGGAACTGGAAGTCGTAGGTGTAGCTGTAGGAGTATTCCGCGCCGCTCTCGATATAGGCGCTGGAGGTGCTTCCCGGCGGGTCGCGCAGCACGTCGAGCAGCTGGATGGTGCCGTGGGTAGAGGTGACGGCGTCGGCTGCGGTGGCGCGGTGACCGGTCACGTAGCCGCGCACAGCCTGCTGCACCACATACTCGCCGTCGCTCTCGACCGAGAGGTCGAGCACACGCTGCACGTTGGTATCGCTGCGCACAAAGGAGACATAGTCGATGGGGATGCTGAAGTCGGCGCTGCCGAGGGTGTCGAGCTCGAGGCTCATCACCTGCGTGTTGGCGTTCTCGTTTTCGTGCATACCGTTGTAGACCTTCAGTGTGCCGCCCTTGATGCGCACCTCGTCGAGGGCGCCGTTGGGGTCGTTGTTATAGCGATAGTCCTCGTGGGCGTAGGCGCGGAAGTCGTAGGTGCCGCTCTTGAAAACCGGAGCCCCGAAGAGGTAGCTGTAGGTGCCGTCGGCCTGCTTGGTGGCCAAAGGTACCTGGATGATCTGGTTGGTGATGTTCTGGCGTGCCATAGTGGGCTCGCCGAAGTAGTCCACCTCCATACCCCAGTGCAGCTGCTTGCAGGTGATGCTGATGGGAGCGCGGTAGGTGAGCTTGTACTGCGCATTGCTGGTGGTGTAGCGGGCATACTGGCCCCAGGCGTTGGCGCCTGTGGGGGCTTCGCGCACGGTATCGCTCGCGGTGGCGGCATCGCTGAGGTCGACCACATCGCCCGTACGTCCGCGGCTGAAGAGGGTGGCATAGCCGGTGGCGTTGGCCTGAACGATCTTCCACCGCACGGGGAAGAGGTCGGCGCTGAACTCGCCCGTCACCGGGTCGGGCTCGATGACCACGCGACGCAGCTGGTAATGGACCTGGGTCTGTCCCACAGTGTCCTCTCCGTTGAATCCACCATACAGCAGATGAGGAACCGTATATTCGAGTGTGTCCTTGGTGAGGTCGGAGGGCACGCGCACCACATAGCTCACGTTGTCGCCCTCGAGCTCGAGGACCAGGCGGAGGTTGTCGCCCAGATTGTTGTGCGAGAGGCCGAGGCCGAGGGGCAAGGCCGCTTGGTCGAGACCGCCGCTGACGCGTCCCGTGAGGCGCACCTTGGTCTGGTCCCACACGCGCACGCCGTCGAGCGGTGTGTCGAGGGTGAGCAGGCTGTCGCCATCCATACGCACATAGCCGTCGCCATCGAAGTGGTGACCGTCCTTGACCACCTGCAGCGTGAAGGCGCTACCCTGAGGCACGCGCAGCTCGAAGTTGCCGTTGGCGTCGGTGCGCACCGGCGAGCCGGCGAAGCGCATCGTCGTGCCGTTGAGGCGGAAACAGGCGTCGCGCACAGGCACCGAGCTGTTCTCGAAGAGCACACGGCCGGTGAAGCGCACCGAGCTGATGTTGTCGAAGTCAACCCCCTGCGTATTGCAGCGGCTGAGCGTCAGCGTGATGGTGGCCGAAGTGGAGTTGGTATTGTTGTAGCGGAACTGGGCGGTCTGCGAGGTGGGGGTGATGGCATATTCCACGCCGCCGCCGTAGGGCAGACTGTCGAAGAGGTAGGCACCCGTGGAGTCGGTGGTGACCACCTGCACCGTGGCGCCGTTGTCGGTCCGCGTGGCGGTGACGGTGATGCCGGGACATCCGCTGCCGTCCTCGTAGTGTACGCGGCCGGCGATGCGGCCGTAGGGCGAACGCGAGCCGGTGGTGACGTGGCTTGTGCTGACGGTATTGCCTTCGCAGGTGTAGTTCATCGTCACGCGGTACTGCCACACGGGGCTTATCTGCGGGTCGGCCGTGCGGTCCACCCAGAAGCTGTTGGTCGTGGTGCCGAGGGTGGTCCAGGCAGCGTTGGGGTCGTTGTCGGGCCGTGTCTCGACGAGGAATTCGTCGACGCCGCCGTCGGTCATCCCCCAGGTGAGACGCACATATTCGGGCGAAGTCTGGTGGGTGCCGCTGAGGCTTTCGAGGTTGGCGGCATTGGTGTAGTAGGGCGTGCTGCTGCCACTGGAGGGCGTAATCGTTCCGTTGAGAGTGGCAAAGCTATACAATGGCAGATTGATGCCGGTTGTGTCGAGCATCCAGGCGTATGAGTAGTGGACGCAAGGGCTGTTTGCCACGTCGGTGTAGGTGAAACTTACGACGCCGTTAAAATAGGTGCTCCAGTCGGGATTGTGTATTACACGGTAGAGTGCAGCCTTGATAGAGTCGTCAGGCACGGGGATGCGGATGGTATCGCCCGTCTCCTGCATAATCTTGAGGATATAGAGTGTGGCACGGTCGTCCCAATAGCCATGTGGCTCGTGGCAACTGTTGTTGCCGCACGGACCTCTATAATTTGAGTTGCACATTCGGATTGTCAGATGCACCTTGTGGTTGTCGGCGAAATTGTCGTCAAGGTGGTAGTACAGAGGGTTGTAGAACCACGCCATATAGAGAGTCGGGCTGACACTGGCGCTGCGGGCGTAGTCGTGTCCTGTCCAGCCCCAGATGGCCGACGAGGTGCGACGCACGCGGTAGTAGATGGTGTTGCTGTGCTCGACGGGGTTGTACCAGGCGGCACGGGCGGAGTCGACGTAGGTGAAGGTTCTCGTGGTTGCGGTGTCGCCCCACTCGATGGGCATCATAGCGATGGTCTGCGCGTCGCTGAAGTCGCTGCTGTAGGCACGTTGCAGCTCGAACATATCATTCGGCACGATGTCCTCCGCATTGGGATAGCGTATTTTCCAGCTGAGCTGCTTGTAGCGGTTGTCGTAATAGGTGATGTTGTCGCCCTCGCGCTGGTAGGAGTAGGCGCTGGCTGTGAAGTCGTGGATGCGGTGGTAGGCGGGTACGTTGACTTTATTGGACGAGTACCACAGAATGATGTCCGAAGAGTCAGTAGATTCGGAGCTGTGCACCTGCATAAAGATGCGGAAGCCGGGTTGCACGGTGTCTTCGGCCTGCAACCATAGCGTACCGCTTTGTTCCTGACAGGGGATCTGTGCCGTGTTCCACGAGGTGTAGTACTTGATGGGCTGCTGGAAAGCCACGTAGGGCACCGCCACCTTGCCTGCTGTGTTGGCGCTGTTTTCGTTGTTGGAATAGAAGATGGGGGTTATGAGCTGGGGCTGCACATCGCGGCTGTTGAGGTTGCTGAATGTGCCCAGGATGAAGTTCTTTGTGTATTGGGTTTGGGTAGTTACAGGGTACCCATTTGGGAAAGTAGTCTCAGCTACTGTTGATTGGAATTGTACACCCGCCGTGATAGTGCTCCCCAGAACCGACTCTGGCGGATACCAGTCGAACTCGATGTAATACTCTTGTCGGTAGACATTCGTGCGCACTTCTTCTGAATTACTTCCCTCCAAATCGTGCGTCAGATTGTGCATTTGGATGGTATCGGTATTGAAAGTTGCATTCACGCCATCACTTGCCGAAGTGAACACAACGGTTCCCGACTTCACTCGGAACTTATGTCCACCAAGATAATAGAGTTCAAGAATAGGCACAGGGGGCTGACCGCCCGCAATATAGTAGACCTGGCCATTGGTAATATAACTATAAGTGTAGTTTCCGAAATAATAACGTACAGGAATCCTGAAGTGCAACTTGCCTTGTGCAGTCTTCACGGCATCGTAGTAGCTTAAGTCAAGTATGCGTTGTACGAACGCACGATCTGTTGGCAGTGCCTGCGATGTCGCCGGCAATAGCATCGCCGCCATCAGCGGTAATGCTATCAAAAAAATTTTTAGTATATGTTTCATATCTTGTTAATTTAGTTTTTCTTGTTAAAAATGCTGATAAAATCAGTGACAGTCTAATAAAATAAACAACAAATTGTCATAATATTTTCGGGCGAATACCATCTAAATATATGGCAATTAGTGTTCTGTGATGCTTTGTAAACCTAAAGTTTACTCTGCAAAGGTACAAATAAAATTGATTTAGTATACCATTTCGGCGTTTTTTTTTCGCCGCGACCTTCCGTTTTCGTCAAATCTGCAGGGAGTTTTTTAATGTTGTGTGCCTTTTTGAGGCTTCGAGCCCGCTTCGGAAGCCCCCCGGCAGAGAAATGCTCTGCCGTGTGCAGGAGCAACACGATTTATTGCTTTGGATTGCGAGTGCGACACACCCCGCCCGTTGGGCACCCCTCTCCGAGAGGGGATGTCGCGGTAGCGGTCTGGATGACTGTTAGTTTGACGCAACTGTTTACGAGAAAAAAACGACTGCGTAGCCATCCCCTCTCCGAGAGGGGATGTCGCGGTAGCGGTCTGGATGACTGTTAGTTTGACGCAACTATATACGAGAAAAACAAAAAAAAATAGACTGCGTAGCCATCCCCTCTCGGAGAGGGGTGCCCAACGGGCGGGGTGTGTCGCACCAGCAATCCGTCGTATCGGCAATCCGTCGTACCGGCAATCCGTCGCACTATGCAATCCGTCGCACCGGCAATCCGTCGCACTATGCGATCATTCCTGTGGCTACGACGAGGTGGGCGTCGTGGTCGTAGATGGTGGCGTACTGTCCGGAGGCGATGCCTTGTATTTTTGTTTGGCTGCTGAGGTGGAAGAGGGTGCCGTAGACGGGGTCGTCGACGCGCGTGAGGAGTCCTTCGGCGAACTCGGGGGTGTGGCGTATCTTGAACTTGACGGGGACGCTCCAGCTGTCGACGGGGCTGCCATCGGCGGGAGTGTTCCAGATGTCGGCGCTGAGGTAGTGAAACCCCAACAGGTTGATCTCCTTGCCGTACTGGGCTTCGGGGGTGTAGCCCTGACTGACGTAGAGCACATTCTCCTCAATGTCCTTCTTGACCACAAACCACGGTCCGCCGCTGAGGTATAGGCCTTTGCGCTGGCCGATGGTGTGGAACCAGTAGCCTTTGTGGGTGCCCAGCACCTTGCCGGTCTCGAGTTCGACAATCTTGCCCTCCCGTTCGCCAAGATAGCGGCGTATAAAGTCGTTGTAGTTTATCTTGCCAAGGAAGCAGATGCCCTGGCTGTCCTTGCGGTCGGCTGATGGCAGATGTGCCGCCGACGCGATGGCCCTCACCTCGCTCTTCATCAGATGCCCGATGGGGAACATAGCCTTTGATATCTGAGGGTAGGTCAGCTGTGTAAGGAAGTCGGTCTGGTCCTTGACGGGGTCCTTGGCGGTGGCGAGGAAGGTTCTCCGTTCTCCGTTTTCCGTTCTCCGTTCATCAACTTGTGCGTAGTGCCCTGTGGCGATGCGGTCGTAGTCGTGGCCGCGCTTGTCGTTGAAGGCACCGAATTTGATGAGCCGGTTGCACATCACGTCGGGGTTGGGCGTGAGGCCTTTGCGGACAGAATCGATGGTGTAGCTTACCACGTTGTCCCAATACTCCTTATGCAGGTTGACCTCTTCAAAGCGGCAGCCGTATTTCTTTGCTATATAGGATGTAATCTCTATGTCCTCCTCGGCGGGGCAGTCGATGTAGCCGTCCTCTGCCTCCATACCGATACGGATATAGAATATGTCGGGCGTGTAGCCCTGCTCCTTGAGCAGATGCACCACGACCGAGCTGTCAACACCTCCCGAGACCAATGCTGCAATGTTCATTTTTAATTTCGTTATTATTTGGTTGTTGATTTGGGCTTACACAGGGGTAAGCCATTAAGTTTAGGGCTTACACAGGGGTAAGCCCCTACGGTTTCAGCTTTCCGCTTCCTGTTCTCCGTTCTCCGTTCTTCGTTCTCCGTTCTCCTCGTCCTCGGGCAGGCGTATGCTCTTGAAGCGGCGCTGGCGCTGTTTCCAGCGCTCGCGGGCAAACTGCTGCATATCGCTTACCTCGTCGTTCTCGTCTATAATCTCAAGGCCGAGGATGGTCTCGATGATGTCTTCGAGGGTCAAGATGCCCTGAAAGCCGCCATATTCGTCAATGATGATTGCTATCTGCTCCTTGTGTTTGAGCAGCGAATCCCATATCTCGCTGACCGACTGCTCCTCGTTGAAGAGCGGTATGTCGCGTTTGATGTCCTTCAGGCGCTTGTTGAACTTGTCTTCGGCCAGGTCTTCGAGGGCATCGCTGCGCAGAATGTAGCCGGTTATATATTCGGGGTCGTCGGCATAGACAGGAATGCGGCTGAAGTGGCTGTATTCCTCCACCTTGTAGAACTCCTTGAGGGTCATCGACTCGGGCGCTACGGCGGCTACCGAGTGGGGCGTCATAACGTCGTAGGCCTTCACGCCATCAAGCTTGATGACGTTCTGAATGATCTTGTTCTCGTCCTCGTCCAGCACGCCTTCGTCCTCGCCCACGTCGGCCATTGCAGCCACCTCTTCGCGGCTCACAGTGGCCTCATCCTCGCCGTGGCGCGAGAAGAGCTTGGTAAGCAATCCTATAAGCAGCACAAGGGGGTACATCAGCACGATAAGCACCCGTATCGTTCGGGCCGTGAAGCCCATAAGCCGTTTCCAGTAAGTGGTGCCGATGGTCTTGGGGATGATTTCCGAGAAGACCAGTATCAGTATTGTCGTAATGGCCGACACTAATCCGAACCACTGGCTGCCGAAGGCTTGGGTGGCCTGTGCGCCTACGCCGGCGGCGCCTATCGTATTGGCTATCGTGTTGAGCGACAGAATGGCTGCAATCGGCTTGCCGTTGTCGGTCTTGTATTCCTTGAAGCGCTTGGCGGGCTTGAAGCCGGCATCCTCGCGCATCGTGATGTATGACAATGGCGTAGACATCAGCACCGACTCAAGTATGGAGCAGAGGAACGAGATGCCCATTGCGCCAAGAAGGAATATCAGAAGGAGGGTTAAATGTGACATTAAAATGGTTTGAAGGGTTTTAAAGGTTGAAAAGGTTATAAAGGTTTAAAGGAAGTTAAAGTGGAATTTTAATTGGGAGTTAAGGTGGGAGTTATAGAAGGACAAATGATTTTGTATAGTCCTGCGCGTAGCGCTTAACTTCCTTTTTTTACTTCCAATTATACTTCCTATTATTACTTCCATAATTATTATGGATTTAACGACGTTTTTTCTTTTTTATTGCTTTTGAGGGCAATAATGATTACGGCTGCGAAGATCAGAGCGATGCCGACTGCCAGACGTGAGGTGAATGGCTCGCCGAAGAGGAAGATGCCTATCAGCACGGCCGTTGTCGGTTCAAGGGCACCCATAATGGCGGTTGGTGTCGAGCCTATGTACTTGGCGGCATAGACCATCATCACCAACGCCAGAATTGCAGGCACTACCGCAAGCCAGCCGACGCACAGCCAGCTTGTGGCATTCTGAGGCACCCGCAGGCCTCCAGAGCAGAGTGCCATTGCAAGATTGCCTAACGCACAATAGATTAGCACATAGAAGTTGATTTTGAACGACGACATATTGAGCTTTGCGCGGTTCATCACGATGATGTATACAGCGTAGGTGAGGGCAGATATGAGCACAAGCACGATGCCTGTCGCCGACAGGCGCGTTCCGTCGGGGCTCCAGTAAAGGAGCAGCACGCCGACGAACGAGAGCACGATAGACAGTATGGTGGAGAACGTCAGCCGCTCTTTGAAAAACAATGCCATTATGCCTGCGGTAAGGACCGGATAGACGAACAATATGGTTGATGCAACGCCTACGGCCATCAGCTTAAAGCTCATATAAAGCGTAAGCGACGATGCCAGAAAGAGCAGCCCCAGGCCTGTCAAAGCCCTGAACTCGTGCCTGTTGATGCGCAGGCTCTCCTTGCGGAACATCATAACTATGGCTATGATGATGAATGCCAGCCCGAAGCGCCAGAAGAGCACACTTGCCGGCTGCATACCTTCGCTGTACAGTTGTGCCCCGAGAGGGTTGGTGCCATAGCATACCGCGGCACCTATTCCGCACAATGTGCCGAATATCTTTTTGTTAGTTTTGAGTGTAGTATATTGATTGTCTGACATTAACTTGCGTTTTGCTCTTACTTTGGGAATTGCAAAGGTACGAATAATTTGCATACGCGACTAAATAGATTTGTCATAATTGTAAAATGCGCCTGCAAAGTGTGTAAAATACCTCAATTTTTGGGCTGTATCTAACTTGTTGCAACGCAGTGTTATACATAGGCCTCCTTCGTTCGTTGTCCGTTCGTTGTCCGATTGTTGTCCGATTGTTGTCCGATCAATGATCGGACAACAATCGGACAACAATCGGACAACGAACGGACAACGAACGGTGTTGGTCCGTCGAAAGGCTTGATTTTGAACGGTCTTTTCACGGCTTGGAAATTGTGTGGAAATATACCGTCAGATGTCCGTTTCTCAAGACGGGACACAAAAAAAAGACGCCGAAGCGTCTTTTTTTGTTATGTGTGTTTCAAAGATGTATTTGCGGGGATTTGGTCAAATCAATCGGGGAGGTCGTCGAGGAAGTTACGGCCCTGCGAGATTGTCCCGTCAAGGTTTATGCGGGTGCGTGTGGCATCGCTTTCTGCCGAGTGCGGGGTCTGGTAGATGGGCTCGTTGGTGAGCTGCTCGGTTGTCATTTCTTCGATTTGTCTGGGTCCGTTGGGGTCGTTGTGCAGCAGTTCGTTCATACGTCTGATGCGTTCGGCGCGCTGTTTGAGCTTTATGTCGTTGAGGTCCTCGTCGTTGGGCTGCAGGGCCTTTTCGACCTGTCTGTCAACGATGGTCTCTCTCTCCGTTGCCGGCTGGTTGTAGGCAATGGGCTCAGGCTTTTCGACGACGGTTTGGCGTGTCTCGACCACTGGTTCAAAGGCGAAAGCCGGTTCTTCCTTTATGGCTACCTCTTCGGGCTGTTGGACGGTCGAGGCGCTGGGCTGTTGCGCAGGGCGTGAGATGATGCGGATTTCATCGAGGTGGCTGACACCGCAAGCTACGGGTTCTTCTTCGACTGCGGCTTCGCAGAGTTCGGCTTCCTGCGGCTCTTCCTCTTGCATCGGAGTGTCAAGAACGAAGATGCGGCGTCCGTTCATTTCGGCTGTCGGTTTTGGAAGGGTGTCGTCCACAACTGTTGTGGTGCTGGGCTTTTCAGCAACCGGCTCGCTTGTCTGCTGGGCTTCGGGCTCTTTGGTGGTCCTCAACTCTGACTCTTCGACGGGCTTGGTGGTGTCGACGGTGTCAAGTTTGTGTACGACGGGACCTGGGCGCTGCTCGAAACCGGTAGCGATGAGGGTTATGCGCAGTTCGTCGTTGAGGCTGTCGTCGTCGCCGGCACCCCAGATGACGTTGGTTTCGTTGTTGCCTGTAAGGTCGGTGATGTAGTCGGTGACTTCGCCGAGCTCGTCCATAGTGATCTGGTGGCTGGGTGAGTAGGAAAAATAGAGGAGAATGTTCTTGGCGCCGCGGATGTCGTTGTCGTCGAGGAGCACCGATGTTGTGGCTTCTTCGATGGCCTGGCGTGCGCGGTTTTCGCCGTGTCCTTCGCCTGCACCCATCAGGGCTGTGCCGCTCTTCTCCATCACTGTGTTGACATCGCGGAAGTCGATGTTGACGTAGGCGGAGACGGTGATGATTTCAGCTATGCCTTTGGCTGCGGTGAGCAGCACGTCGTCGGCCTGGCTGAATGCCTGGTTGAGGGGCAGATTGCCGAGGTGGCGCAGCTTGTCATTGTTGATGACAAGGATAGCGTCGACGTGTTTCTTAAGTTCTTCGATGCCTGCTGCTGCCTGCTCTTTACGGCGTTTGCCTTCGAAAGAGAAGGGCATTGTGACGATGGCCACAACAAGGATGCGAGGCACCATTTCGTCGTTGATTTCAATGCTTTTGGCTATCTCGGCGATAACGGGAGCAGCACCGGTGCCGGTTCCGCCACCCATACCTGCTGTGATGAAGAGCATCTGGGTGTCGTCGCTGATGGCTTCGCGAATCTCGTCCTTGTGCTCAAGGGCGGCTTTGCGTGCGTGCTCGGGGATGTTACCGGCACCGAGTTTGCCAAGTTCTATTTTGTTGGGTACCGGCGATGCGGCAAGAGCCTTGGCGTCGGTGTTGCAAACGATGAAGTCTACTCCGTGTATTCCTTGGCGGAACATATGATTGACAGCGTTGCCTCCACCGCCACCAACGCCGATGACCTTGATTTTGGCAGGCTGTTGGCGCAGCGGTTCAAACTGCATAGATGTTGCAGGGTGCATAAATTGCGCTTGATTGTCGCTGTTCATAGAAAATGTGCTTTCTTCCATTATACTTATTTCTTTGTAGATTGTTGACTATAAGAGATATAGATATATTATATGCTTGTTGATAATTTTTGTAAAAATACGACAACGGGCGGTTCTGGCAAAGTTGTTTACGATTTAGTTTTCAACAAGTTGTTAACGGAGTGACTTGCGGTGCCCGGAAGAGGATGCCTTCGTCGCTTAGTGATTAGAGTTCCTGTTCTTCGTTGCCTTCGTTGCGGATAGTGTCGTCGCCAAAGACTTTACCGAAATACTTGTCGATGGATTTCATCAGCTGTGCACCGAATTTGCCTTTGTTTTTATTGGTCTTTGGAGTGCTGTTGTCGGTGGTCTTGGGCTTTTTAACCGTTGGTTCTGTTGTCTCCTGTGTAGGCATTTCGGCGAAAATCTCGTCGGTAGTCTTTACCGGTTCAGGCTCTGCTATAGGCTCTGGCTCTGCCGGGGTCTCTGTCTCGATTTCCTGATTGTGACGTTCTTTCTCGTCAAGTTCGCGGAAACCATAGATTACCAGTCCGATACCGGTGGCATACATCGTGTTGATGATTTCGGGGTCGGAGTCTTTGTCGAGATGCTCGTTCGGCAGTCCAATGCGGGTGTCTATGCCTGTGGTGAACTCGGTAAGCTCTTTGATATGACGCAATTGCGCGCCACCACCGGTGAGAACGATGCCTGCAAAGATGTGTTTTTCGAGTTTTGATTTCTTGATTTCGAAGTCAACCTGCTCGAGGATGGTCTCGGTGCGGGCCTTGATGATGCCTGCTAGGGTGCGCATACTGATCTCGCGCGGAGGCTGTGTGCGAAGTCCGGGGATGGAGATGATATCGTTCTCGCTGACATTCTGAGGCAGACAGGAACCAAAACGGGTCTTGAGGGTCTCGGCCTGTTCGCGCAGGATTTTACAGCCTTCCTTGATGTCGTTGGTAATGGCGTTGCCGGCAAGAGGGAGTACCGTCGTGTGGCGGATAACGCCTTCGTGGAAGATGGCTATGTCGGTCGTACCGCCACCGATGTCGACGAGAGCCACGCCTGCATCGCGGTCGGTGTTGTCGAGGACTGCGTAGGCGGAGGCTATGGGCTCGAGCACTACTCCTTTGATTTTAAGTCCGGCACGTTCAACGCTGTCGTGGATGTTGATGAGGTTCATCGTGTTGCCCGTGACGATATGGAAGTTGGATTTGAGCTGTTTTCCTGCCACGCCCACTGGGTCGACATCGGGACTCAGCTCTTCGCCGTCGACGACAAAGTTCTGCGGGAAGATGTGAATGATGTCCTGTCCGGGGTTGAGCATAATGTTTCGCTGTTCGTCAATGAGCTTGTCGACATCCTCCTGTTCGATGTACTTGTGCTCGGGCGGAATGACGACGGAACCCACGTTTTGGATGCTGCTGATGTGTTGTCCGGCGATGCCGACATAGACTTCGGTGACTGGTATGCCGGCCTGCTCGGAGGCTGTCTCCACTGCCTTCTGGATGGAGCGCGCGGTGTCCTTGATGTTTTTGACCACGCCGCGCTCGACGCCTTTCGAGGGGGTCTTGCCGAAGCCAATGATTTTGATTTTGTCGTTCTCGGCACGTTGACCGATGAAGCAGGCGATTTTGGTTGTTCCGATGTCGAGTCCGACTACAATGTCATTTTGGTGGTTCATAATATGTATATTTTAATGTTTGAGTCTTTTGTATATTAAGGGCTTTCGCTATTTCTTTGTGCAGACAACCTGTCCTCTGTACTTCAGGTTGATTGAGGAGTATGTGTCCCATCCCACTTGGCTGATTCCCTGGTCGAAGAACGACCAGAGGTTGCGGAACTTCTGCTCCAAGAGCGTGGTGTCGCCAATGTTGATGGTTGTCGTTCCCAGCTTTGGAACGAGATAAAGGTCGCCTTTCTCGCCGACATATACTTGGTCGAACACGTCGCCGTATTTGGGATTGTCGTGGAGAAACGAGGCGAGTTTCCATATTTTCATAGGTGAAGCGGGCTGGTTGTGTATTGAGGTGTCGGCGAGGTTGATTTTTGACGGTCGTGCAAGCAGTGGCTCTTCAAACATTGTGTTTCCCACAAGGATGTGGCAGTAGTGCTTGGATGATAGTGGCATACAGGTGCCTTGTCGTGAGATGTAGAACTCGTTGCCTTGATAGAACATTCTGACAACAGGGGTGTGCGGCGTGACGTTGACGATGAGTTTGCCGCCGGTGGTCACGTGGGCGTCTGCGTCGAGAATGTAGGGGTGACGCTTCAGTGTCTTGAGGATGGATTTCTTGTCAATGTCTTTTATGTCGGTTTTCAGCAGGTTAGGGTAGCTCAGCAGGATAATGCTGTCAACATCGTGGCTGGTTAAAATGGTTGTGTTGTAATCGGAAGACACGGTACTCTCAAGTCCTCGCATCGTCGCATTACGTCTTACGATATGAAACGTGAGGACTATTGCTGCAAGCAACACTACGATTGTTATATGTTTAAGATATTGACGCATTAGCGGGCTTTATGTATTGGGTTATAAATCGGATAGTCTTTGTTCGAGGATTGGCACGAGTCTGTCGATGTCGCCGGCTCCCATCGTCACGACAACGTCGGGGCATAGCGCTTCGACAAGGTCGGGGACTTGCTCGGCACTGCATAGATACTTGTTCATAGTCTCCATCTTGCGCAGAATCATACCCGACGAAACACCGGGGATGGGCTTTTCACGAGCGGGGTAGATGGGCATAAGGATTATTTCGTCCAGAGGTTTGAGCGCCTCGGCGAATTGGTCGGCCAAATCCTGGGTGCGTGAATAGAGATGCGGCTGGAAGATGCCGACTATTCTCTTTTCTGGGTAAAGGTATTTGATTGATTCTATTGTTGCTGAGATCTCCTTTGGGTGGTGCGCGTAGTCGTCGATGTAGACCAAGTCTTTTGTCTTGATGCGTACATCAAAGCGGCGTTGTATTCCCTGGAATGTCTTGAGGCCGCTGCGTAGTTGGTACTCGTCAACGCCACAGCTAAGAGCTACTGCTGCTGCGGCTACGGCGTTCTCTACATTGTAAAGGCACGAGTTCTGTAACTCGATGTCGTAGAGCACTTTCTCAGGTGTGCGTAGGTCGAAGTATATGTTGCCATTATAGTTTCGCACATTTATGGCATAATAGTCGGGTTCGATGGAGCGCGCGGAGTATGTGTGGCATTTGATTTCCTCGCTGATGTGAAGGTGGTGGCAGTGGCTATGCTCGTCCTCTTCTTCGTGGTCGTGGTGATGCTCTACCAGCCCTTCCTTTATGAACAGCGCTCCTTCGGGTGATGTCTGGTTGGCAAATTGCTCGAAGGCTTCGATGAGTTTTTCGTGTGTGCCGTAGATGTCGAGATGGTCGGGGTCGGTAGCAGTGATCACGGAGTAATATGGGTGCAATTGCAGGAAAGAGCGGTCGTATTCGTCGGCTTCGACGACAATGTATTCGCTTTGGGTGTTGACCAGCAGGTTGCTGTTGAAATTCTTGGCTATGCCTCCAAGGAATGCTGAACAGCCAAACTCTGTCTTGCTGAGGATGTGTGCTATCATCGAAGAGGTGGTAGTCTTGCCGTGCGAACCGGCCACAGCGATGCATTTCTTGCCACGTGTCAGTTCGCCAAGCACTTGGGAGCGTTTTTTCAGCGGACAACCGCTATTCTGTATATGTAAGAATTCTTTGTTGTCCTGTGGTATGGCGGGAGTGTAGATGGCAAGGTCGATATTGTCGGGTATGAGTGCAGGGTCGTCATCATAATGTATACTAATGCCCTCGGCCTCAAGCTTTCGTGTCAGTGGCGAAGGTGTACGGTCGTAGCCGCTGACGGTATGTCCGCTTTGCTTGAAGAAGCGCGCTATGGCACTCATTCCGATGCCTCCTATGCCTAAGAAGTAGTAGTTCATTTTACGTTCAGTATTTTTTCGATTTCATCAACAATGCTGTAGGCTGCTTTGCGTCGTGCAAGGTTGAGAATGTTTGCACTCATTTGGGTTTGCTGTTCGTTGTCGTTCAGGAGTTGGATTGCTGTCGGCAGACCTTTTTCGAGGCATTCGCTGTCCCGAACCATCAATGCTGCACCTTTGTTGACAAGAGCCATTGCATTTTTGGTCTGATGGTCTTCGGCGACATTGGGCGAAGGTATCAATATGATGGGCTTTCCGACAAGGCAGAGCTCGCTGATTGCTATGGCGCCGGCACGCGAGATAATGATGTCGGCGGCAGAATAGGCCATATCCATTTGGGAAATGAATTTGTGGACCTTGATTGTCTCTTCCGCTCCTGCTTTTTTAACAGCCTCTTCTGCCTCGCTGAACATATAGCTGCCGGTCTGCCATATTACCTGGATGTTATTGTCAATGAATAGATTTTGGATGGATTTCAAGCTGCCAAGCATCATTTGGTTGATGCTGCGGGCCCCAAGGCTTCCACCGACAATGAGAATGACGCGGCTGTCTGCTTTCAGTCCGAAAGCTGCACGCCCTTCTTCTCTGGTGGCTTTCATTTCTTCGATGCTTGAACGTACAGGGTTGCCTGTGAAGACAATCTTCTCTTTCGGGAAGAATTTTTCCATTCCATCGTATGCCACGCAGATTGTCCTTGCAGATTTGGCCAGCATTTTGTTGGTGAGTCCTGCATAAGAGTTCTGCTCTTGCAGCAGGGTGGGGTAGCCCATAGAAGCGGCTGCTTTCAGTGTGGGCTCGCTGGCGAACCCTCCTACGCCGACAACTATATCCGGTTGGAATTCGCGTATAATCTTTTTTACCATTCGACGGCTCTTTGCCATCTTGAACGGCAACTGCATATTTTTTATGATGTTGGCAATTGTAAGTTTGCGCTGCAGGCCTGCGATTGGAAGCCCTTTTATGGTGTAGCCTGCTGCCGGCACTTTCTCCATCTCCATACGCCCCTGTGCTCCGACAAAGAGTATCTGGGCTTCGGGGTATCTGTCCTTTACTGCGTTCGCAATGGCTATGGCGGGGAATATGTGTCCGCCTGTGCCGCCTCCGCTTATTATTACTTTCATTGTTCGCCTCCTTCCGGTGGGTTAATGGGTTCTATATTGTCGCTGTCGACGGGTACAGCGTTGGTTTCTTTTTTGGCTTTTGCTTCTGATAAGTTTACATCGTATGCCACGGCTTGTATTACGCCGAGGGCCAGTCCCATACATAAGTAGGCGGTTCCGCCTGAGCTGATGAACGGCAGCGTCTGACCGGTGACGGGTAGTGCACCGACCGAGACGCTCATATGTATTGCTGCCTGCAGGAAGATGAGGGTGCCGAGCCCGATGACTGTCATACGGCCGAAGTCACCCTTGCAACGCATTGCTATCTTGATGCATCGTATGTAAAGGTAGACGTACAGCAATAAAACTATGATTCCTCCAAGCATACCTGACTCCTCGATTATAATGGCGTAAATAAGGTCGTTGTTTGCCTGTGTCATCAGTCTGGCCTGTATGGTGGAGCCTATGCCCACACCGAAGAATTTCCCCGATGCCACAGCCATACGAGCCATAGACTCTTGCGAAAGCTCTTGGTCGTTGAAGTTGAGCCAGTTGTCGATACGATTGGCCCAGGTCTCAGAGCGTGCCAGAAAGGGAATGTTCATCTTCTCGCCGACCACGAGAGCGAGAGCACCGCATACTACAAGTGCCAATATCGTAAGTCGCCAATGCTTGACATTGATTGGCGCAAGACGCAACATTGCAAGGCAAACGAAGAAAATGATTACTGCCGTGGACAGGTTCTCGGACAATATCAGTACTGTGATTATAAATATCGGTATAAGGATGTTGCGGAAAGTGGTCCATTCCTTGAGGTTGTCTTTCTCTTGAGCAAGCAGTCGGGCCAAGTATATGATAACAATGACTTTTGCCAGTTCCGACGGCTGGAAGCGTCCAACCAGTGGCAGCATCAGCCAACGGCTCATTCCCGAGCCTGACTCGTTGCTTTTGTGTCCGATTACAAAGACGGCAATAAGCAATGCTATTGATATTATGTAGCCGAACCACGAGGCTCTCGAAAACTGGCGATAGTTGAAGTTTGACAGGAGTATAACAACCACGAATGTCACAACGACAAACATCAGATGCCTGACAAATGCCTGCTCTGGTGTACGGTCGCTGATGACTGCGGAATAGCCTATTGAACTAAACACAGAGATAAGCGATATGATGGCCAGCACAAGGAAGATGAACCAGATGGCCTTGTCTCCCTTGAACGGGTTGAGCAGTTTCCGTGATATGTCTTGTCTGTCTTTTGCCATTTACAATTCGTTGACTTCGTGTTTGAATGTCTCGCCCTGCGTCTCATACGAGATGCCGTTCTCGGCTGCCGGCGAGAAGAGAATCTTGGTGTTTTCCTCGCTGCTGTAGAAGGCTTTGCTTACGGCCTCGGCAATGGATTGGACCGAGAGAATGTCCTTTACATAGTCGCCAAATACCGTTTGGTAGAGTGAACTGTCGCCTATGCAGATGATCTTTGCCACTTTGCTTTCTACAAGGTTTCTCAGGCGTTTGAATTCGGCTGCTTTCTGGATGCTGTTTGAGGTGCCGTTGGCAATCCAAACAACTCTTCCTTCGATGGTTTCGAGGGCATACCAGGTGGACAGCGGGCTGCGCGACGCTGCGTCGTCAATGAATGAAATGCCTCTTATGCGTGCCACAAATTCCAGTTTGTGCCTCATCTCGTCAATGAGGTTGAAGCACTCTCTTAAGTTGGTGTTGCGCAGTTTCTTCAGTCGGGCACTGTCGATGCCGGCCAGTCCTGTGTGGACTCTTTCACGTCCTTGTGTTGCTAATGATTCGTACATATTTCAAAGATGTTTTTTGCAGGTTTATAATGATTATCTAAGTTTCAGTGTTACAATGCTTATTACTGCCAGTAGTATTCCTATGAGGTAGAAGCGCATCACAATCTTTTCTTCCTTTATACCTTTCTTCTGATAGTGATGGTGCAAGGGAGCCATAAGGAACACTCTGCGTCCCTCGCCGTATTTCTTCTTGGTTCGTTTGAAGTGGGTTGTCTGTATTATCACCGACAGGCTCTCCATCAGGAAAATGCCGCACATTATGGGTATGAGCAACTCCTTGCGGATAAGCAGTGCAAAGACGGCGATGATGCCGCCAATGGCCAGCGAACCGGTGTCGCCCATAAATATCTCTGCCGGATGTGAGTTGTACCACAGGAAACCAAGCGTTGCACCGACAAATGCTGTGATGAATATTGCCAGTTCGCCGATGTTGGGCAAGAACATAATGTTCAAGTAGTTGGCAAAAATGATGTTGCCCGACACCCAGGCCAGTATCGCCAACGTTGAGCCGATAATGGCCGATGTGCCTGTCGCCAGGCCGTCGATGCCGTCGGTAAGGTTGGCGCCGTTCGAAGTGGCTGTCACAACGAATATCACAATGATTACATACACCAGCCAGACCCACTTCTTGGCCCAGTCACCCATCCAGGTGATGGTCTTGGCGTAGTCCAACTCGTTGCTCTTGACAAAGGGGATGGTTGTCTTGGTCGACTTGATCGGGTCTTTCGCAAATTCGCTCTTGGCTCGCTCAAAGTTGTCGCCGATATTGACATTGTGCGATGCCACATACGACTCAACCGACGAGGTCTCCTTTATCGTGATGTCGGGGTGGTACATAATCAGCAGTCCGACGGCCAGTCCCAACAAAACCTGTCCTATAACCTTGTATTTGCCACGCAGACCCTCTTTGTGTTTCTTGAACACCTTGATATAGTCGTCGATGAAGCCGATGAGACCAAGCCATACCGTCGTGCCAAGCATAATAAGCACATAGATGTTGTCGAGCTTGGCAAACAGCAGCGTTGGTATCACGATGGCTGCCAGTATCAGCAGTCCTCCCATTGTCGGCGTGCCTTCTTTCTCTTTCTGTCCTTCCAGTTTAAGGTCGCGCACCGTTTCGCCTATCTGTTTCTTGCGAAGCCACTTGATGAACGGCTTGCCGAAGATAAGCATAATTATCAGTGAAGTTATAACAGACATAGCGGCCCTGAACGAGATGTACTGGAACACTCCCGCGCCAGGGAAATTGAAGGCTTTGTCTAACCAAGTGAACAGATAGTATAGCATAGTTGATGTCTTTTATTTCAATAAGTTGTTTATCTCTTCGCAGTCGTCGAAATGGTGACGTACTCCGTTGATTTCCTGATAGGTCTCGTGCCCTTTGCCGGCAACGAGGATTATGTCGCCCTCGCGTGTCATCATCGTGGCGGTCTTTATCGCCTGCCTGCGGTCGCTGATGCGGACGGTCTTAGACCTCTCTTCCGGTGTCAGGCCGGCTTCCATTTGGTCCAGAATGCTGTCGGGGTTCTCGGTGCGAGGATTGTCTGATGTTAGAATCAGATGATTGCAGCCTTCGGCGGCTATGCGGGCCATAATCGGTCGCTTCAACGGGTCGCGGTCGCCTCCGCAACCAACCACGACAATGAGGTTCTGCTTCTTGTCGCGTACCTCGTTGATGGTGTCGATGACATTCTGCAATGCGTCGGGGGTGTGGGCGTAGTCCACAATGGCTGTTATGCCTTTGCCGTGAAGGTACTGGAAGCGTCCCGGTGCGGCGTGAAGGCCGCTGGCTACCCGCAGTGTGTCGTCGGTGTCGAATCCGCAAAGCAGTGCAGTGGCAACTATTGCTGTGATGTTGTAGGCGTTGAATCTTCCCACCAGTGGAGTCCACAGTTGCTTGCCGTTCATTTCCAGCTGCTGGCCGTGGATGCTGCTCTCTATTATTTTGCAGCGGAAGTCGGCAACGGTCTGCAGGCTGTAGGTCTTCACTCTTGCCTTGCAGTTCTGTACCATCACGCGACCGTTCTTGTCGTCGATATTGGTCAGTGCAAAAGCGTCCTCGCCCAGGTTATCGAACAGTTGTTTCTTTGCGGCTATGTAGTTGGCCATCGTCTTGTGGAAATCCAGATGGTCGTGGGTGATGTTGCTGAAAATGGCTCCTGCATAGCGCAGTCCGGCAATGCGGTTCTGCACTATGGCGTGCGAACTCACCTCCATAAAGCAGTATTCGCAGCCTTTCTCAACCATCATTGCCAACAAGCGGTTCAGCTCCACGGCATCGGGAGTGGTGTGTGTGGCGGCAATCTCTTCGTCGTCAATGCGATTGACAATGGTTGAAATCAGCCCGGCGTGGATGCCCATCTCGCGCATCATTCGGTGCAGCAGGGTAACGGTAGTGGTCTTGCCATTGGTGCCGGTGATGCCTACCAGTTGCAGCTTGTGCGATGGATTGCCGTAGAAGTTGCTTGCTGCAAGGCCCAGCGCGATGTCCGAATTCTCTACTTGGATAAAGAGAACACCCTTGGGCTGCTCTGCGGGCAGGTCCTGACAGATAACCACATCGGCACCGCCCTTGATGGCCATACCTATATAGTTGTGGCCGTCGACGTGCACGCCTTTCTGGGCTACAAACACGGTCCCTTTGCCTACACTCCTCGAATCGAACGTGATGCGTTCGACTTCGCGGTTGTCTGCCGCACACTCGCCGCCGTTGCAGTAGGCTTTGTAATCTATTCCTTTTAATATATCTGTCAGTTTCATAAACTACTTTTTTGTCTCTTTGTCAATTGGTTTTCAGGGCTTCAGTTTCAGATGCACCTTCATATTCTTCGTCATCGGGGTGCGTGCCTTCGGCGATTGCTCCACCACTTTCCCGTAGCCCTCGAATGTGACATCGATGCCCGCGCTTCGGCACAGCAGCAGGGCGTCTTTTATAGTCATACCATAGCAGTTAGGCACCTGCCGCTGCGGTATGTCGTACTTCACATATTCGGCTTTCAGCCCAAGGCTGTCGACCGGCTCGCGGAAGCTGCACCACACCGACTTGTTGGTTACATTGCTGTAGTCCAGTCCCAGGCGTTTCTGAACCAGTCTTACCTCGGCTTGCGGAGCCTTTTCCACGGTGGGCAGCGTGTAGCGCATACCCTTGTTGTTCTTCTGGTTGTTCTTGATTTCTGCCAGCTTCATCATCGTAGGGCGGCAGTCAAGCTCCTTGTCGAGCGACACCACGCAGTCGGCTATGTCTTGGAACACCGGAGCGGCGTTGCGGCCGAAGTAGCTTATCTTCTCCATCATCACCAGGCAGGTGTACTTAGGCTTGTCGGCAGGGAAGAAGCCCACGAATGTCGCATTGCTCGTCGGGGCGTTGGGCGAAGTGACGGCCGTACCGGTCTTGCCGGCAATGCTATATGTCTCGTTCTTTATGTTGTCGCCTGTACCGCCCTCGACCACGCCGATGAGCAGGTCGCGCAGTGTCAGTGCGGTCTTCTCCGAACAGATGTGCTCGTTGATTACCTGTACCGGCAGTTCCTCCAGCTCGCCGTTCACTATCACTCCTTTGCAGAAGCGCGGCTTCACCATCCTGCCCTTGTTGGCAAGGGCGTTGTAGAACGTTGCCATCCTCAGGGGCGACACGGCACTCGTGTAGCCGTAGCAGAAACGCAGGAAGTCGTTGTCGTAGGTCAGCGGGTGGGTGCGGCTCTTATACTCGCGGACTACCAGGTCCACGTTGAGCTTGTTGAATGGGAATATGCGGCTCACCTGAGCAAACAGGGTGTCGCGACGGTGGTTGTTGTAGAAACGCCAGGCCAGCTCGCAGAACGCCACGTTCGACGAGACGGCCACTGCCTTCCACAGCGGATACATAGCGTTGGGCAGGCCGTGGTCGGTCACAACCTTGCTGTTTATACTGAACCGCTTCTGGCCCACAGGCAGCAGCATCGATGTGTCGAGTGTGAAGCTGGGGTCGTTGTACATTGCCGTCAGCAGCACAGGCTTGAAGATGGAGCCGGGCTCATAGAGGTCGGTCACGGCCACGTTGCGGTAAGGCAACTCTTTGTATTTGCCCGTGGCGGTGTCCAGTATAAGGCTTGAGCTGACCAGCACGTTGCCTGTCTCGGCCTCGATGAGTATGGCGCAGCCCGCAGTGCTGCCATAGCGTCGCAGGGCGTTCTCCAACGAGTAGTGTGCAATATCTTGCAGTCTTGTGTCTATTGTGGCCACAATGCTCTGTCCGTCAATGACGGGGAAGCCGGGTATGGAGTCTGTCCTGATGCTGTCGCTCTCTGCCACGACGATGTTGCCTCCGCCTCTCACCGGAATCCAGGAGCCTCGCGTCAGTCGGCGGCACAGCACTTTGCCGTCCTGACCTTTCAGAATCGAGTCGTAGTAGCCTTCCAGTCCTGTGTATTTCCTCGATTCGGGGATGTAGAAGCCTATCGTGCTCTCGGCAAGGTTGTCGTAGGTGTGCGAGCGTGTGTCGTTGATGACCGACTTGCTGACTTTCCTGTCTACGCCGCCTACCTTCTCAATCACCTCGCGCTCCTTGACGATGCCGTGTCTCCAGCCGGGCATCTTGCATATCTTGTCCCAGTCAGAGTAAGGCACGTGCAGCTTTATCTTGGCGCAGCCTCTGTATTTCTTCATCCGCTTGCCGTAGCGGGCGCTGTCGAGTATGCTGCGGAACGTCGCCACCGACGAGTCGGGGAAGGCATTGTGCAGTATTATACATACTGAATCAACATATTTGAAGTAGTTGGAGTCGGCTATTGCCGTGTTGAACAGCGTGTCTCTCGTGCCCTCTTTGTACTTGACCCTGCCCTGCTTGTCGCGCTCGGGTCTGCGGCTGAAGTCGAGGTAGAGGTCGCAGTCGGGCACCGTGGTGGCGAGCACTTTGCCGTCCGACGAGTAGATGTCGCCTCTGCGGGCCTTCATCGGCTTGTAGTCCTTGCTCATCTCCTCGGCCCGGTCGCGCCATTTGTCGCCGTCGACCCACATAACTTTCACCATCGACCACAGTATGGCAATCCCGAATCCTCCTGCGAGAATCAGGAAAAGCACACCTGCTTTCATTCTTGTTGTTATGCGGTCCTTGTTCGACATATTATTAGTTTAAGGGTTTAAAGGGTTTAAAAGGTTCGCTTCGCTTAAAGGGTTTAAAAGGTTTAAAGTATTTCCGCTTTCCGTTTTCCGCTTTAATTGCTTGTCCTCAGCTCGAACGGCGGTCCCGCAACCAGTCCTACGCCGACGGTGTCGAGCTCGCGGTCAATCCTCGATATGCGTATCGACTCCTGGTATTGCTTCTGCATCTGCACTCTGTGCTCGTGCAGGTAGCTCACCTCCTTCTTCATACGGTCTTTCTGCTTGTTCAGGCTCTCCACGCGATAGCGGATGGCCACCATCAGCAGGCAGAATGCAAGTATGAGCAACAGCAGGGGTATCTGCTTGAGCACAAAATGCGACCCCAGCATATCGCCTCCCAGCACCTGCGCCAGACTGCTCCGTTTCCTGTTTCCGCTATCTTTTGACATATTCACTATTTATTATTCACAATTAACTATTCACCATTCACAAATCACCATTCACCATTCACTAATCACTAATCACCATTCACACCTTCTCCGCTACTCTCAGCTTTGCGCTTCGCGAGCGGTTGTTCTCCATCAGCTCCTCCTCCGATGCCGTGATGGGCTTGCGGCTCACCAGCTTCAGCTCCACCTGCGGATTGCCGAAAAAATCCTTCTCTATCTTGCCCTCGAAATTGCCTGACTTGAAGAAGTTCTTTACTATGCGGTCCTCGAGCGAGTGGTAGGACATCACGCACAGCCTGCCGCCCGGGTTGAGCACCTCCACGGCCTGCGTCAGCATCTGCCGTAGGGCCTCGAGCTCGCCGTTCACCTCTATGCGCAGTGCCTGGAATATCATTGCCAGTGTCTTGTTCTCGCGGCCTCGGGGCAGGTGCTTCTCCACGGCCTCCTTAAGGTCGTTGGTCGTCAAAATACCCGCACTCTCCGCTCTCCGTTCTCCGTTCTCCGTTCTCCGTTTCACAATGCTTTGCGCTATCTGCTTGGCATTGGGCAGCTCGCCGTACAGCTTCATTATGCGCTCCAGCTCGTCCACGTCGGCGGTGTTGACCAGGTCGGCAGCCGTCGTACTCTCGCGGCGGTCCATACGCAAATCGAGCGGACCGTCCATCCTTGTCGAGAAGCCTCGCTCGGCCTCGTCGATCTGGTGGCTCGACACGCCGAGGTCGGCCAGCAGGCCGTCGATGTGGCGCACGCCGTAGAGCCGCAGGAAGTTCTTGAGGTGTGCAAAGTTCTCGTGTATCAGGCAGAAACGCGGGTCGTCGATGCTGTTGCGGGCTGCGTCGCCGTCGCGGTCGAAAGCGTAGAGGCGTCCGCCCTCGCCAAGGCGCGACAAGATGGCGCGCGAGTGACCGCCGCCGCCGAAGGTGACGTCGACATATATCCCGTCGGGGCGTATGTTGAGCCCTTCCAGGCACTCGGCCAACATCACAGGCCGGTGGTAACCGTATGTATCATTCGCTGTCAACACTGGTAGTCCTCCCTAATCGTTCGTCAACCTTGGCTGCATAGTCTGTGGTCGCTTCGTTTGCACGGCTGTAGGTGTCGTGGTCCCAGATCTCCATATATCGGCCTGTGGATACCAGCACTAAGTCCTTCGAAGTCTTGATGCGTTGCCGTTGTTCGCCGGGGATGACCAGCCTGTCGCTGGTGTCCATCTCGACAATGTTGCCTGCGCTCAGTATGCGCAGCATCTTGCGGTCTTCGATCGAGTAGGGGTTGAGTTCTTTCTGTAAGTGTGCAATTTCCGCTTCAAAACTGGCGTAAGTCCATAGCTCTAAGCATTCGGCATAGATGCTCGGCCTGATGACAAAACGGCAGTCCTCGCCCTCCAACTGCTTTTTTATTGCAATTGGAAGCTTGAATCGACCGTTGCTATCAAGCTTACAATACTCTATACCAATGATTAACGACATTTTTGCCTAATTTGTTTCAAAGTGTAAAAATACAAACTTTTTTCCAAAAAAAACCATTGACTCCCAAAAAATGTTTTAAAAATCCAATTATTTACTTCTACCTCCACTTTTACGCAACTCTGTTCCAAAGGTTTCATTATGCTGTAAAAATAATATAACAATCATAAAACCAATAATATACAAAGTTGTCAAAATCGCCTTTCGACCCTCTTTCGACCCGTTTTGCGGTTAGTGAAAACTTGTTGATAACTTTTTCAAATTTCCATTTTCACCCATTTGGGATACTTGACCGGTGGACTATGCCAAAAATTTTTTTATCTAAGGCAGGGAATGATTGCGAATGCGATATGATTTATGCCGAGATTCTTTTGACAGCGCGACACACAGGAGGATATGGCGACTTGAGTATGCGACACCCCCCAGCCTTTGTTTGTTCGACGATGCGACACACCCCGGCCTTTGTTTTTGTTCACCGCTTCGCTATCGGAACGGCCACTGGCAGTTCCTTCTCCCCTCTCCGAGAGGGGATGGGCTGCCGCATTGTTTTGATAATCAACAAATCGCTGCCGCGCCATCCCCTCTCGGAGAGGGGAGAAGGAACTGCCAGTGGCCGTTCCGATAGCGAAGCGGTGAACAAAAACGAAGGCCGGGGTGTGTCGCACTGGCAAACCTCAACAAGCTAATGCGTGTCGCACTGTCAAGTAATCATAGGCTATGGTGTGTCGCACCGTCAAACCTCAACAAGCTAATGCGTGTCGCACAGCGAAGCAATTCCCCAAAAACATTCTTGTGTTTTATCTCATTATCCCTCTCTCCATCCTCATTCACTCCCACATTAACGCATTCCCACATTTCCGTATTCCCCATCACCCTCCACCAAAAAAGGAACGGAAACGGGGCAGGCAGGGATGCCTGCGCTCCTGAATCAACACTGGTCGTTGTACAATATATGTACAATAGTTGTACAATATATGTACAATTGGTAAACGTACAAATATTGTACAAGTATTGTACATATATTGTACAACGACCGGAGTTGGTACCTTAATGCCTTGATAATGAGACGCTGTTTTTGGGGCGAAAATGGCGTTTTGGCTCAGACGGGGCTTTTCCGGCTTGTTTCTTGTAAATTATTTTTTGTTATCAGGGCTTAATAATTGGATTATTTTGCTATATTTGCAAATTACACGAGATTTGTGCCGCGTGTATAAGAAATTGTAAATTAATTTAATACTTTAATATTTAGTGTAAAATGAAAATCAAATCTTTAGTATTGGCCCTCGCCATTTTCATTGCGCTGCCGGGTGTTGCCCGCGCCGACGAGGGTATGTGGCTTCTGTCGCTCATCGGCAAGAACTATGCCGATATGCAGAAAGCGGGTTTCAAACTTACTGCTGAGGATATCTACAGCATCAACCAGAACTGCATCAAGGACGCCATTGTGGGCCTCGGCAACGAGGGCAGCCCCTTCTGGCACTTCTGCACCGGCGAGATTATCTCGGACCAGGGCCTGATGTCGACCAACCACCACTGTGGCTACGGCAAGCTGCAGGAACACAGCACCGTGGGTCACGACTATCTGCGTGACGGCTTCTGGGCTTACAGCAAGGATCAGGAACTGCCCAACCCGGGTCTGACGGCCTCTATCCTTGTGCGTATGGAGGATGTCACCGACCAGGTCAAGGCCGCCCTCAGCGACGATATGAGCGAGAGCGAGCGTGCCCGCGCCATCAAGGAGGTCAGCGACCGCATCGCCAAGAAGGCTGTAGAGGGTACTATCTATGACGCTCAGGTGAAGCCGATGTTCAACGGCAACCAGTTCTTCCTCTTTGTCCACGTCATCTACAAGGACGTTCGCCTCGTTGGTGCTCCTCCTTCGTCGATGGGTAAGTTCGGTGGCGACACCGACAACTGGTCGTGGCCGCGCCACACGTGCGACTTCTCGATGTTCCGCATATATACCGGTCCCGACGGCAACCCCGCAGAGTACTCGGATGCCAATATACCGCTGAAACCGAAGCACCACCTGCCCGTCAGCAACCGCGAACTGAAGGACGGCGACTTCGCTATGGTTATGGGCTTCCCCGGCACCACCGACCACTTCCTGACCAGCTATGGCCTGGAGGAGACTATGAACATCACCAACAAGCTGCGCTATGAAATCCGCACCGTGAAGATCAATATCCTTCGCGAGGAAATGGCTGCAAGCCAGGAAACCAAGATCAAATATGCCTCGAAGTATGCCAGCTGCTCCAACTATTGGAAGTACAGCAACGAGCAGAACAAGGCCTTGAAGAACCTCAACACTATGGGCGTGAAGAAGGACATCGAGCGCACCTACAGCATCTGGGCACAGGGCAAAGACCCGAAGTATGCCGAGGCTCTGCCCCTCATCAAGAAGGGCTATGCCGCCCGCGCTCCCTATATGTCGGCCATCTCTTACCTCAGCGAAGGCTTGCTGCAGGGCCCCGAGCTGCTGCTCCAGTCCTATCGCGTGGGCCGCACACTTGAAGTGTACAGCGATCCCAAGTTCGCCGACAAGAAGGATATGATTAACGAGAGCATCAATGCCAATGCCGAGGAGTTCTATAAAGACTACAATGAGGCTACCGAGAAGCGCCTGATGGCTGCCCTTATGGAGTATGTGTATCGCAATATGGAGATGCAGTTTATGCCGCAGTTCCTCGTGGACGCCGACAAGAAATACAAGGGCAACTTTGAGAAGTATGTCGACGATATGTTTGCCAAGTCGGTTTTCGCCAACAAGGAGGCTTTCGGCAAGTTTATGCAGAAACCTGATATGAAGAAGCTTGCCAAGGATCCCGTTTACCTTGCCGGCAAGGGCGCTTATGAGAAATATATGGAAGTGCGCTCGATGATACCGAAAGAGACCTCCGACGGTCTGCAGCGCGGCATCCGCAACTTCACCGACGGCATCCTGCAAATCAACAAGAACACCAAGTTGATGAGCCCCGACGCCAACTCGACCATCCGTCTGACCTACGGCAACGTGAAGGCCTATGAGCCGCGCGACGCAGTGGCCTACAGCTACTACACTACACTGAAGGGCGTCATCGAGAAGGAAGACCCCACCAACAGCGAGTTCATCGTTCCCGAACGCCTCAAGAACCTCTACAACGCCAAGGATTTTGGTCCTTATGCCAACAGCAAGGGCGAACTGGTGACCTGCTTCGTGACCAACAACGATATCACCGGTGGCAACAGCGGCAGCCCTGTTATGGATGCTGAGGGCAACCTCATCGGTCTGGCCTTCGACGGCAACAGCGAGGCTATGAGCGGCGACATCGACTTCGAGGAGAATCTGCAACGCTGCATCTGCCTCGACAGCCGCTACTTCCTCTGGGTCATCGACAAGTATGCAGGTGCCAAGAACCTTATCGACGAGATGACCATTGTCAAGTAAGAGACATTGGCATATATAAATGTAAAGGGGCGGCAGTTCAAACTGCCGCCCCTTGTTTTATATATATGTATAAGGGAAAAGCGGTCTCAACTCGTGACTCTCAGTTGCCAGAAGGCCACGGAGGCCGCTGCGGCGACGTTGAGCGAGTCGACGCCGCGTTGCATCGGTATCATTGCCACATAGTCGCAGGCCTCGATAACTTCTTTTGACAGGCCGTCGCCTTCGGTGCCCATCACGATGGCCATCCTGTCGATGCGCTGCAGGGTAGGGGAGTCGATGCTTACGGCCTTGTCGCTCAAGGCGAGGGCGACGGTGGTGAAGCCAAGTTCGCGCAATTGGCGCGGATAGGCGACGGGTGATTGGGTGAACGTCCAGGGCATCTGGAAGACGGTGCCCATACTGACACGGACGCTGCGGCGGTTCAGCGGGTCGCAGCAGGTGGGCGTGAGCAGCAGACCTTCGATGCCCAAGGCTGTGGAGGCGCGGAAGATGGCTCCGGTGTTGGTGGAGTTGACTACGCTGTCCATCACAGCTATGCGTCGCTTGCCTCGGCACACTTCCTCGACGGTGGGCAGCTGGGGCCTGCGCATAGCGCAGAGAAAACCGCGTGTCAGTTCATAGCCAGTGAGCTGCGCCAGCACTTCGCGCTCGCCGGTGTAGATGGGCGTGGCGTTGTCGTCTCCTATGAGGGACGTGATCTGCTCGTCTATATACTTGCGTTCGGCGAGGAACGAGAGGGGCTTGAGGCCTGCAGCGAGGGCTATACGTACCACTTTGAGGCTTTCGGCAATGAAAATGCCTTTTTCTGGCTCAAGGCGGTTGCGCAGCTGCGACTCTGTAAGTCGCGCGTAGACATCCAGTTCGGGTTGGTTGAGGTCTGTTATGTTGATTATTTTCATAGTTGCAAAGATAGTCTATTTTTGAAAAACGGCGGCATTTCCAAGGCTTTTTTACGCTCTTTTCGTCACGATAGACGGAAATATTGTGTTTTGTAAGTGGTTGAACTTTAATGGAGAAAGGGGCTTTTTGTTTTATTTTTGGAAAATAATTTTGTCGGTTTCGAGAAAAGTAGTATTTTTGCAAAAGATTTTAAAGGTTAGATAAATAAATGAATTAAGGTCGTTTGGCCGAGGGGCTAGGCACAGGTCTGCAAAACCTGCTACTCCGGTTCAAATCCGGAAGCGACCTCCGAAACGCAGACTCGGCAATAATGTCGGGTCTTTTTTTATCATTATGCGCTACAGATACTTTATTATCGGGTTGTTGTTGGCGGTGATGGTCGTGGGCTGCGGCCATCGCGATGCGGAGGTCGACGCACTGCTGCGGTCGAAGGTCGATGCGCTGAACAAGGCGGCGTTCAAGGCTCGCTATGACGATGCGCACCGTAGCGAACGCTATGCACGCCGTGCGCTTGCATACGTCAACGACAGTCTGCCGGGCTATGCCGACGGGCGGCTGCGCGCGTGGAACAACATCGCTACGTCGTACTATAACCGCGCCGTGCACGACTCGGTGTATGTATATGTCGATTCGGTGCTTATGTTCAACGGCTCTACGGCCAATCGTGGGGTGGAGCAGGCTTTGGCTAAGCTGTTGAAGGCCCGCACGCTGCAACGCCACTGCGACATTGCCGGCTCCTATCAGCTGCTCTACGACATAGAGCAGTCGGGACTGCTCGACAGCAAGGAGGACGGGCTGCTCTACAACCTGGCCCGCAGCGAGTTCTACATCACTACCACCACGCTTAACTACCACTACCGCAACAAGTCGCAGTATGAGCAGGCCGAGTTGCTGACAGAAATGGAGGCACGACGGGCAGAGCTGCGTTGCGACTATTCGGAGGATATGTCGTTCAACTACGCTTTGGCCTACGGCTACCACTCGCTGTGTGTCGACACGGCTATGCAGTCGCACTATCTGGGCAAGGCACTGTACTACTGTATGGAGAACTTCCGCATTCTCAATGACAGCCTGCGCTACAACACCTACCATTTGGGCAACACCTATCAGCTGATAGGCTTTATGCTTTGGAACTCCAACCTTCAGCTTGCCAGTTGGTTACAGAACGACAGCGAGTTGGATGATATATGCAACTATGTGCTGGATGCCTTCGGCTTCGACGCCTACGCAGGCATCCCCGATACCGCCCCGGTCTATCATCTGTTGGCCTTCCCTTTCTTGAGCGAGGCGACATCTCTGTTCTTCCTTCACGACGATCCCTACCAGCGGCTCGGCGCTGTGGTCGCCACGGGCCGCTATTGTATGGCTCACGGCGATACGCTCACGGCACGCACCTACTTCAACGAGGCTCTTATAGACACCACTATGCTTGGCGTGGCACCCAAGTTTGAGGCAATGCTTTACGAGGGCCTTCTAACCTCTGGCCTGGCAAAAGACAACGAAGAGGTGACGACCTGGACACGCAAAGAGCTGGAACTGCTCAACTTCATCAAGCAGAACGAGAAAGCCGACTTCCTGCTGCAGCAGGAGCTGGCCAAGGTCAGCCACGACCGCGTGGCGTATATGGTGTTCTCGCTGGTGCTGCTGTTGCTGGCACTGGCATTGCTGGTAACACTGTTGCTGCTGCGGCGCCGCACTAAGGCCCTTCAGCGGGAAACAGCCCAACTGCAAGCTGCAAAGCAGAAAGACGTGGAGCGCATAGCCAATGTCGAGACCTGCCTCTCGGTGCTGCGCCACGACATCACTCCGTTCATCTCCTACCTGCAAAACGAGCATCTGCCCGAGGAACTTAAGCGAGAGGTGACAGGACAGCTGATACGTACCTTTGAGAATATCAAGAACTGGACCAACCTTTCCATCCCTACAGGACTGCAGTTCCGCTGCAGCGTGGTGCCGTTGCAGGAGGTGTTCGACAGTGTATCCAACAGCGTCAACAATTTCCGCGCCCAGACGGTGTCACTTGCCTTCCAGCCCACTCCGCTCTCAGTGCACGGCGACCGCCTGCTGCTCGAAATACTGCTTCGCAACCTGACAAACAATGCCATTCAGTACACCGAGCAGGGCACCGTCACGGTGTCGGCGCAAATGTACGACGAAGACAACCGCTTTGTGCGTGTCACTGTGCGCGACACAGGACGAGGAATGAGCGACGAAGAGCAGGAAAACCTGTTCCGCGCCGACAAGCGCATCAACGCCGCCAATGCCAAAGAGCAGGGCTACGGCACAGGCTTCGGCCTCATCCTGTGCCGCTACATTATCAAGAAACACGACGACAACACGCTGCGCGGCTGCCGCATCTGGGCCGAAAGCGAGCCAGGCAAAGGCTCCGCCTTCCACTTCCTGGTCCAAGCAGCCAAATAACCCTAAAACCCTCCAACCCTCCAACCCTCCAACCCTCAAACCCTCCAACCCTCAAACCCTCCCCCCCAATGGACGACAAGATAACAGTGATGATAGTGGACGACGAGCCACTCATCAGAAAGGCAATAAAATATGAGCTCAACGAGCGGCACGAGGCTGTAGACTGCCGTATGGACGACGACGGCCACGTGCAAAGCAAGGAAATCGAAGTCCTCGACACCTTCGCCAGCGGACCGCAGCTTTTTGCGGCGCTCAACGACCCGCAGCGGCCGCGTCCCGACTATCTGCTCGTAGATATGGAGTTCCAAGGCGAGCCCACCGGAGGCATTGCCATCACCGATCGCATACGCCGCAACTACAAGTCGCCCTTGGGCAAAGATATTAAAATCATCATCCTCTCCGGACGCTTCGACAACCCGTTGCAGAGCGAGACCAACCGCCTGCAGCGCCTCAAGGATATTGGCGGAGTTGTCTTCGAGGCCTTGCGCAAGGGTGCCAACGCCTTCGTCAGCAAGAACGCCACGGGCGGCTTCTCAATCGAAAATATCCTCCGTGCCATCGAAAGCCTGGAGCGCGGCGAGGAGTACTACTTCAACTACCCCGTGATGCTGACCCTCAAAGAGGCTGCCGAACTCTACTTCGAAAGAGAACGCCACGCGCCTCTCGACGAGCCTGTTAGCGACGAGGAACGCGAGATTCTGCTACTTGAGGCCGCCGGCTGCACGGCACAGGAGATAGCCCAGCGCCTGACGCGATGGGCCGAGACCGACAAATCGGTGCAGGACAAACAGAAAGAGCTGTCGCGCAAGTTCGGCATCGTCAACAAGTCGGGCGCCCGCATCGCCAAGGCCCTGCAATATCACGTCATCGACGCCTCTGACATCGAATTCAGGAAATGAAAGTTTAGCTCAACAATTCTTGATATATTGCCACCGGACCAAGATGCCACTCTTTGGTGGCTTCCTGTTCCAAACGTTTGTATGTGTCGGAGGTGTAAATCTGTTTTATTGCATCAATGATACTGATGCCATCTTCATCAGAAAGCATTTCAGCCACTCGGCTTACCTTGGATGGAAGCAGCAGATAGAGATTGTCTTGTGTAATGTCAAGATTCATAATTTCACCTCCTTCCATTCAATGAATCTCAATGCTTGTAGTGATGCTTCTGTGTGGAATAGGTATTGATCAACGAGTTTATATGTTTTCAATTCAGCAATCAAGTTGTGCTTGTCAAGTAATCCACCTTCATAGAGTGCGAAAGCCGCGTAAACTCGGTCGTTGGCAACAGGACCATAGACAATGTCATAGTCGTGCGTGAAACTTCGTTCGGTGCGGTTGTGCATTACAAAGTCAATCCACTCTTCCGTAGGACTGTCAAAAACAAGAGACTTAAGTGAACGGCCAATATGTTCGTCAAAATCATATATATTGACATACCCGATTGTCGCATCAGCCTCTTTTAAGCGGCGAATAACCCAATCTTCGGCTTGTCTCTCAGAGGTGGTAGTATAAAAACCTGAGCCATAATCAAGCGTCCGATTTGATTTGCGGATTTCTGGCTGTTTAACCAATTCAAGACTGCCGTGATACAGTTTCATAGCGTTCTGTTTTTGCGGATTGATATATAGTTCTCAATGTCTTCAAGAATCCATTGCCGACTTTGGGTATGTAATATTTCGTAATGGTCTTTAAGGTATTCCAAAACTCCATAGCCATCCAGCATTTCCATTGCATCATTGCCGGAAATGTGATGCTCGTTCTTGTACTGCTCAATGCAAAACGATAGAAAATATGCTATGTCTTGTTTCTTTTTGCCCATAGAAAATATTTTTGCAAAAATACACTTTTTCTTTTGATTGGTAATTTTTTTTTGCCAATTCTAAAATTATGCGTAATTTTGCATCCGCAAACCGCAAGAATTAGTTTGCCGAGAAAGATGCATTTTCGCCTTATTCCTAAACGTGGAACTGGACACTTCACTGATGTAAACAGGAATAAAGAGGAGAAAAGAATGCTCCTATTGGATTGTCTCATATTGTATGATACGTCCTGTGGAGCGATTCAGTTTTACCTTATTTTTGTTTACAGGGAGTCCAGCCCACACGTTTGAAGATAGGGCACAAAATGGATGGCTCCACTTTCTTTGTTGTGTTTTGTTTGTCTTCGAGCCTAGGCGAAAAAAATCCGATGGGGCGATGGATAATAACTGCTTGAAGATTTATGAAAAAACAAAGATTAGTACTTTTAGCTTTGATGGTGCTTGTTAGTTTGACAGCAACTTCGTGCCTTAAATTCGGTTCGGAATGTACTTGCACTGACGATTTTGGAACCTCAGACATAGATCCTTCAGACTATGGCACTGACGATTGTTCGGAGGCGTGCACAATATGGACCAGACAGCGATATGGCATTTGAAATGGTTGTCAGCCGTGTTTGAACGATGAAGAAAGTAGGTACTATCTTCTTTCTGCTGTTGTATGTCGCTGGATTTGTCGCCGTGTTGCAGGCGCAGCCGTTGGCCCGTGGCTCTGCGGCCCACGACTATATCGGGCTGTATCAAAGGCACCTCAGTGGAATGCTGCGTTCCCAATGTCAGATGCATCCCACCTGTTCGCGCTACGGGATGATGGTTTTTGAGGACTATCTGTTCCCTGTGGCTATGACGATGATGGCCGACAGAATGATACGATGTGGCAACCATCGGGAATTCTACCATCAGGTGACGCTTGGCGATGGAAGCTTGCAAATGCTTGATTTTCCGCCAAGCAGGCCCGAGGCGGCCAAACTTGCTGGTTTCAGCCTCCGAAATGTGGCTGCCGAAACCATCGTCTCCGACGATTCCGTGTCGAGGGCAATCCAGTTTACGAACCGCCTCGTCAATAGCCATTGCTATGCAAGTGCAATGCTCGAAATCGACAGGCTGCTGTATTATGACACCTCTTTCGTGCACGAACCATCCTTGTATGTCAACAAATTGCGCTGCTACGAAGGCTTGGGGCAATATTCGGACGGGCTCCTGTTTTTCGAGAGTGGAATACCAGCTCGGCAAAAATCGGACTACAAAGTCCTGTACACGGCTGCGCATCTTTACGACTTGGTAGGCGACAGCCGCAAAGCCATAGCCTGCTTTGAGGCTTCTGCCTTGTGTTGGGACAGTAACGAGGCGCATCCATTCGGGGAATTGGCCGTTGCTTACACCAAGGAATCGATGTTCGACAAAGCCCGGGCATCGTTGGAAAAGAAACTGTCCGTTGATGGCAATTTACAGGCTTTTGTATCCAGTAAGACAGTTGTAGAACGTCTGGAATCAGCAAGATACAAGAATCCGACAGTGGCGATGCTGCTGGGCATAGTCCCCGGGGCGGGCTATCTTTATGCAGGTCAGCCCGGCAGCGCGCTCACATCGTTGCTTGTCAATGCGGCACTTGTCTATGCGGCATACACATCGTTCAAGACCGACAACTATGGTCTTGGCATCGTTGTTGGGCTCTTTTCTGCCTCTTTCTATATCGGCAATATAGCAGGGTCTGGCAATGGTGCCTCGCGCTACAACGAGAGGTTGAAACGCGATGCAATAAACGAATTGAGAATCTTTAATCCTTTTATTTATTAATCATTTAAAACAATCAAAATTATGTTTTCAAACATCTTAAAAACCAAAGTAAGAGCATTCGCCGTTGTCTTGGCGATGGGTTATTTCTGTTTTGCATTTTCGTCGGCAAATGCGCAAACCAAGGAAATCGTAGTTAAGGCTGGCACGCCGATCGAGGCAACAACGCTATACGAAATCAATTCGAAGACACATCCTGTGGGTACCACGATCGAACTGAAGCTTCTCAACCAAGTCACGGTCAAGGGGCAAGTGGTCATCCCGGCGGGCTCGACCATCAAGGGGCGTGTAACGCAAAGCAAGAAGCATTCCATATTGGGACAATCGGGCAGTATAGCTATCGATGCCACTTCGATAAATGCCGCCGATGGCACTCCAGTTCCCGTGACGGGGTTGACACTGAGGAACGAAGGCAAAGGAAGGCTCGGATGGGCTCTTGTAACAGGTTTCACCTGTCTGCCCCTTTTCGGATTTTTAATACCCGGACAGCAGGGCATTATTCCTGCCGGTTCGCAGTTGGCGGGCAATGTGATGGCTAACACCACAATAGCCATAGATGCCGAAGAGTGATTGATCTTCGTTATTATATGTGGAACGGCGTTTTTGGGCGATGAAGTTAAGATTGGCTACAGCACTTTGCATTGTTCTGCTCCTTGTTGCGACAAGCGCAGCAAAATGCCAGATAAGGAATCTGACGCTGACAGCCTATGAAATAGTTTCTTGCAATATCCTTTCCGAAAAGATAACGCTAAACCTGACAATCAAAAACGACTCGACTGATTTCACGATAAAAAGCATCACTGGATTGGTATACAAAAACGGGGTCCCATTGGTTTCGGTCACGACGGCCAATTTGTATGTGCCTCAAGGCGTTTCCACGATTGGCGTTGTGTGCAGCGTGTCGCGCTGCAGTTCCGTTTCGTTTCTAAAACTGGTCCAGTGTATGCTTTTGTTCGACATTCGCGACTATTCGGCGGATGTCTCCGCGGCGGTCCAATATCCGAGTTCCGGAATCCTGTACAGGGAACAGAAGAATGTCATTTTGAGTAAAAAAGTCACAGCCCGTTAAAATGAAAAGAAGCACCTGTGTTTTCGTCCTTCTTCTGTCATTACCTGTTTTTTCCATTGCGCAAGTTCGCGACGCCGTCCCTGCGGCAGAATCCTCTCCTGAACGCCTCGGCTGCATTGGCGATTTCCTTTGCAAACGGCTGAATGACAGTTTGAGTGTTTTGCTTTTTCGCAACTATTGGACTGGCAAGGGCGACATCTGGCTTTCGGACGAGCAGTTTGCCGCTGTCGAGGAGTGCATCAGGGAAATCTGGCAGCCGCAGGAAGCTGGAGCCGACACGCTTGTGTCGGCAGGTGCTGTCAGGCAGGAGAGTGTGTCGTTCTATGGTACCAAGTACCGCAATGCATTCGGCGTTGCAACTGTATATGTAGATGCACAGAATCGCATTGTTGGCTTTATGGACACTTATGACTTTGATGCAAAAAAATGGGGTGTCAGACCTTTTAAATACGAATTGATTGTAAGGATTGTATCCCTGTTGTCACCGTCTGCATCATTGCCGTTCAATGTCTTTTATGAACGTATGCCGACCGTGTCTTTGCCCGAAGAATGGTAGTAAAAACAAGAAAATAACATTTTGAAAAAAATATTTTCCTGTTTTTGAGGAAATGTGTATTTTTGCAGTCTGAAATAAATATATTAAAGACTTCAATAATAAATAAAAATATGCGTCATCAAGTTGATTTTCTTGTGATTGGCTCCGGTATTGCCGGGCTGAGCTTCGCGCTCAAAGTGGCTCCTTACGGCAAAGTGTGCATCCTCACCAAAGGCGACGCCTCCGAAGGCTCGACCAAGTACGCCCAGGGCGGTATCGCCGCCGTGATGTACGACACGGACAGCTTCGACAAACACATTGCCGATACACTCGTTGCCGGCGACGGCATCTGCGACCGCAACGTGGTTGAAATGACCATCCGCGAGGCGCCCCAGCGCATCGAAGAGCTGGTGCGCTATGGCGTGGAATTCGACAAATCGAAAGGAGGCAAGTTCGACCTGCACCGCGAAGGCGGCCACTCCGAGTTCCGCATCCTTCACCACAAGGACAACACCGGTGCCGAGATTGAGCGCGGACTGCTGCAAGCCATCCACGACCACCCCAACATCGAGCTGAAAGAGAATCAGTTTGCCATCGACATCATCACCCAGCACCACTTGGGCCAGCGCGTCACCAAGCACACGCCCGACATCGAATGCTACGGCGTCTACGCCCTCAACACGCAGACCAACGAGATTGACACATATCTGGCCAAGTTCACCCTGCTCGCCACAGGCGGTATGGGCAACGTCTACACCACCACCACCACGCCCATCATCTCGACGGGCGACGGCGTGGCAATGGTGCATCGCGCACGCGGCGTGCTCAAAGACCTGGAGTTTATGCAGTTCCACCCCACGTCGCTCTACAATCCGGCCGAAAAACCCGCCTTCCTCATCACCGAGGCAATGCGCGGCGCAGGAGCCATCCTCAAGGACAAGGACGGTAAGGAGTTTATGCAGAAATACGACAAGCGTCTCTCGCTGGCGCCGCGCGACATCGTGGCCCGCGCCATCGACAACGAGATGAAGCTGGCCGGCGTGGAGCACGTGTGGCTCGACGCCCGCGGCATAGGCAAGAACGAGCTTATCAACGGCTTCCCGACCATCTACGCCAAATGCCTCGAGCTCGGCATCAACATCACCAAGGATATGATACCCGTGCGCCCCGCGGCCCACTACCAATGCGGCGGTATCAAGGTCGACACCAACGGCGAAAGCTCAATCCATCACCTCTATGCCGCCGGCGAATGCTCCTGCACAGGCCTGCACGGTGGCAACCGCTTGGCAAGCAACTCGTTGCTTGAGGCTGTGGTCTATGCCCACAACGCCGCAATGGACGCCATCGCCAAACTCCAGAACTCGAAATTCGAGAACCGCAACGCCGAAATCCCCGACTGGAATGCCGAAGGGATGGTGCTGAACGAAGAAATGGTGCTTATCACGCAGACAAAGAAGGAGTTGCAGGAGATTATGTCGAACTATGTCGGCATTGTCCGCAGTGACCTGCGCCTGCAGCGCGCCTTCGACCGCCTCAACCTCATATTCCGCGAAACCGAAGACCTCTACAACCGTTCGGTCCTTGCCGAGCCCCTCGCCGAGCTGCGCAACCTCATAGCCTGCGCCTACCTCATCACCAAGCAGGCAATGGCACGTCGCCAGAACGTGGGCCTGCACTATTCGATCGACCTCCTCGACGGTCAGCAGTCGAAATAGTGTCGCCCCCTGTCGATGCAAACTCCTCGTCTATAGGTGTTTGCGGCTCTTCTTCCGCCTCGTCGACCGACAGAGTGCCGCAGCCTAAATATTGACTCATCGAGGCCCGGCCCTTGCTGTCGACCACAAAGCCCCACAGATGCACCTCGCGCCCCGCCCAATAAGGGTTGAGGCTCATCGTCAATTGATTGCTGCGTCGCAGCGCACCGGCCGACAAGTCGAAGTCGCCCAGTTCGGGACAATAGGCGGCCAGATAGACGCAGTCGTCGGGGCTCACCACCCGATGCAGCGGATTCTTCTCGAAATCAATGCTTATCGTCGTGTCGTCCAGCAGCCGCGGAGCCCCGAACGCCACCGGCGCCACCGGCCCGTCGGCCATAATCAGATTCTCATAGTCGACCTCCAGACCTCCGTCGACAATCGCGAAGCAACCCTTGTTGATGCGCATAAAGTAGTTGTACTCAGTGATATGCGCATTGAAGCTCGCCGTCTTCAGCCCCTGCCGCAGCACTACCCTCGCGCGTCGGGCAAAGCCGACCATTGCCTTGAACAACGCACGCTGCGCCAGCTGGTGCTCGGTCTGCGCATCGCTGTAGTGCGTCGGCATCGACCTCACGCAGCATTTGCCGCGCCATTGATAGCAGACCAAATTGCCCACTCTGCCGCTGAAACCCTCTGGAAATAAGCCTTTTGTTGTTGCCATAGTACATTTCTTTTTTGTGGTTTGTCAATCTTTTGTTCTCCATCGGCGCAGGCCTTCGCAAGACCTCCGCTGAATCATTTTCCTACCATAACGCTACCAAAGCCCTATTATTGTTTACTAACACAAAATTTTATAAAAGTCATATAAAACTTTGAGTAAAGTTTGATAGGAATATGATACGTGGAAATCAGAGAGTTGACGTGGGTCGATTTTGGCCGGTTTTGGGTGTTTTTTTTATAAAATGAATCGGAATTTGACGGGGTGGCACAAACCTGGGCATAGCGCACCGTCAAGTTACTCTTCGAGGCCTGTCCGCCGGATGTATATATTGCCCGCATCACCACTTCGGCCGGCGTGACGAACAAACGGCTGGTGAAGAAGTAGAGCGCGTTGGGAAACGTGTGCATAATCTGCTGAGATTAACGTCGATAATATGTTGTGATAAATTTTATCGGCGTTTTTTGTGTATATCTGAATTTTTTTTTGTAATTTTGCACATTACTTGTCTTTTGGCGAGGTGTAGTGTAATGTGCTGCATATCTCGCTATTAGAAGGTGAAATTATTTAGTATTAACATAAAATAAAGTATTATGTCATTATTGTCAACTATGTTGGAAATGTCTGCCGAGGCAGCAAAATTCGTGGGAGTATTAGGTGCCGGTATAGGCGCAGGTCTGGCTGCCATTGGCGCCGGCCTGGGTATCGGTAAGATCGGCCAGGGCGCAATGGAGGGCATTGCCCGTCAGCCCGAGGCTGCAGGAACCATCCGTACCACTATGATTATCGCTGCCGCACTGGTTGAAGGTGTTGCCTTCTTCGCAGTGGTCATCTGCCTTCTGGCTGTGCTTTAATCATCGGCAAAAAGTCGGTGCGGTGTCGCCGGCGATGGGCTTGCCACGCCGCACCTTTTAAATGATTTTGAAATAAAAAGAACGATATGAACAACCCATTAGTTAGTCCTGGATTAGGTGTGATAGTGTGGATGGTCATTGCCTTTGCTATACTGGCATTCATCCTTATGAAGTGGGGCTGGCCTGTGATTCTCAAGGCTTTGGATGAGCGCGAGAAGGCTATAAACGACGCTCTGAATGTGGCCGAGAAGACCAAGGCGGAGATGGCTCAGCTGAAGGCTCACAACGAGGACCTGCTGAAGGAGGCCAAGCTGCAGCGCGACGAGATGCTGCGCAACGCACGTATGACCAGCGAGCAGATCATTGAGGAGGCCCGCCAGCGTGCCACGGCTGAGGCCGACCGCATTGTGGAGAATGCCCGCGAGAACATCAACTACGAGAAACTCAAGGCGATGCACGACCTGAAGAACCAGATTGCCAACCTCAGCATCGAGATTGCCGAGAAGCTTGTCAAAACGGAGCTTTCAGACCGCGAGAAGGCCACAAACTTTGTCACGCGCGAGCTGGAGAACGCCAAGTTTAACTGATATTCTTGATAACAGGTGGAAGACTACAGAATAAATATCAATTATGCCAAGGCGCTGTTTCTGGTGGCCAATGACGCCGGCGTGCTGGACGAGGTGAACGGAGATATGCGCAAGGTGTATCGCGTCTGCGCTGAGAACCACGTGCTCAACACCGTCTTTGCCAATCCGTTTATACGCGAGGGCAAGAAGGTGGCCATTCTGGACGACCTTTTCGGCGCCGAGGTGTCGAAGGTGTCGCGGCTCTTCCTGACTTTCGTGGTCAAGAAGCGTCGCGCCGTCAACCTTAAAGGCATAGCCAATTCGTTTATAGAGCTTTATCGCAAGCACAAGGGTATTGTGCTGTCGCACCTGGTGACGGCGACTGAGCTTGACGGCGAGGCGCTCGACGCCGTGCGTTCAAGGTTGGGCAACTACACGCAAAAGGAGATTGAACTTGAGACGTCGGTCGACCCCGAGATTTTGGGCGGCTTCAGTGTCGAGTTCGACGGCAATATGTATGACGCAACCTTAAGCAGGCAGGTGGCCCAGCTGCGCAAGGAGTTCAGCAAGAACGTGTACGAGAGTAAACTTTAATTAATGTGTAAATGCGTTAATGTGTAAATGCGATAGTTTTTGAACGCGGACGGACGGTCCGCATAATATTTGTAAGAAATACATAATAATATGTCCGAGATAAAACCTGCCGAAGTATCGGCAATACTGAAGAAACAATTAGCAGATGTCGATTTGGATGTTTCGCTCGAAGAGGTGGGCAAGGTGCTCACCGTGGGCGACGGCATTGCACGCATCTATGGCCTCAACAACGCCCAGAGCGGTGAACTTGTGGAGTTTGAGACTGGCGAGCAGGGTATTGTGCAGAACCTTGAGGAGGACAATGTGGGTGTGGTGATGCTGGCCGAAAGCAACACCATCAACGAAGGTGACACGGTGAAGCGCACCAAGCGTATTGCATCGGTGAAAGTGGGCGAGCAACTGGTGGGACGTGTCATCAACACCATCGGCGAGCCCATCGACGGCAAAGGCCCCATCGAGGGCGAGCTGTTCGATATGCCCATCGAGCGCAAGGCTCCGGGCGTCATCTTCCGTCAGCCTGTGGAGCAGCCGCTCCAGACGGGTATCAAGGCTATCGACTCGATGATTCCTATCGGTCGCGGCCAGCGCGAGCTCATTATCGGCGACCGCCAGACGGGTAAGACGGCCATTGCCATCGACACTATCATCAACCAGAAGAATTTCTACGATGCCGGCGACCCGGTGTACTGCATCTATGTGGCTTGTGGACAGAAGGGCTCGACGGTGGCCAATCTGGTCAAGAACCTTGAGGAGAAGGGCGCTATGGCTTACACCATCGTTGTGGCCGCCACTGCTTCCGACCCTGCAGCTATGCAGTTCTACGCTCCGTTTGCCGGCGCCGCCATCGGCGAGTATTTCCGCGACACGGGACGCAATGCGCTGGTGATATACGACGACCTGTCGAAGCAGGCCGTGGCCTATCGTGAGGTCTCGCTGCTGCTGCGTCGTCCGCCGGGACGTGAGGCATATCCGGGCGATGTGTTCTATCTGCACAGCCGTCTGCTGGAGCGTGCGGCACGCATTATCCAGAGCGATGAGATTGCCCGCCAGATGAACGACCTGCCGGCAGCATTGAAGGACAAGGTGAAGGGCGGCGGAAGCCTTACGGCTCTGCCTATCATCGAGACGCAGGCCGGCGACGTTTCGGCCTATATCCCGACCAATGTCATCTCGATTACCGACGGTCAGATATTCCTGGAGACCAACCTGTTCAACAGCGGTGTGCGTCCGGCTATCAATGTCGGTATCTCGGTGAGCCGCGTGGGTGGCAAGGCGCAGATCAAGTCGATGAAGAAGATTGCCGGTACCTTGAAGCTTGATCAGGCTCAGTATCGTGAGTTGGAGGCTTTCTCCAAGTTCGGCAGCGACCTTGACGCAGCTACGAAGGCTGTGCTTGACAAGGGTGTGCGTAACGTGGAAATCCTCAAGCAGCCCCAGTATTCGCCGATGCCGGTGGAAGAGCAGGTGGCAATCATCTATTGCGGCACTAACGGATTGATACAGAAGGTGCCAGTCGACAAAGTGCGCAATTTCGAGACAGAGTATCTGTTCTTCTTGCGTCAGAACCATCCGCAGCTGCTTGCCAATCTCAAGGCAGGCAAGCTGGTTGACGAGGATTTGGCGACAATGCGCCGCGTGGCCGCCGACCTGAGTGCTAAATACGCTAAATAATTCTGAATTTTGAAAATTGAATTTCGAAATTCCTAATTCTCAATTCAAAATTATACTATGGCTAACCTGAAAGAAGTAAGAACCCGCATAGCATCGGTCAGCAGCACTCAGCAGATTACGTCGGCAATGAAGATGGTCAGCGCCGCCAAGTTCCGCCGTGCCCAGAATGCTATTCTCGGTATGCGGCCTTACGCGGCTCAGCTGGCAGAGATAGTGCGCGACATCGACATAGAAGACGGTGTGCAGACACCCTATCACGAGACACGTGCGCTGAGCAATGTGCTGCTGATTGTGGTGACTTCTAACAAGGGACTTTGCGGTGCTTTCAACTCCAATGTCATCAAGGAGGCTTCGGCACGCCTGCAGTTCTATCGCGGGCAAGGGTGCAATGTCAAGATGATTACTCTTGGCAAGCGAGGCACCGAGTTCTTCGCCAAACAGCAGGGACTTGTGGCCGAGAACGGTGACGACCTGCTCGACAATCCTGAATTTGACTCAATCTGCGCTCTGTGCGAGAAGGTTATGACAGCGTTTTGCGACAAGCAATATGATTGTGTGGAAATTATATACAATCAGTTCAAGAATTCTCTGACGCAGATATTGAGTACTGAGCAGTTCTTGCCTGTGACGAACAGAGAACGGACGTCAGAGAACGGAGAACGGAAATCGCGCAATGACTATATCTATGAGCCTGGCAAGGAGCAGATAATGAAGGAGATGATACCGATGACGTTGCGTTCGCAGTTCTATCGCGTGGTCCTTGATTCGCTGGCTGCCGAGCACGGTGCCCGTATGACGGCTATGCAGAAGGCTACCGACAACGCAACGGAGCTGCTCAAAGAGCTGCGACTCAGTTACAACAAAGCGCGCCAGGCTGCCATTACCAATGAAATTATAGAGATTGTCAGCGGCAGTGAGGCACTGAAAGGATAATAATAACATTAACGATATGGAAAAAAAGCAGAATTACGCCATACCTATTGTTGTGATGATATTACTCTTCGGAATGATATCATTTGTGACTAACCTGGCATCGCCGATGGGCGATATACTCAAGAATCAGTTCACTATCCCTAACTGGCAAGGCACGCTGGGTGTTTTCGCCAATTTCATCGCTTATGCCATAATGGGTATACCGGCAGGCAATATGCTGCAGAAACGTGGCTACAAGCGCACGTCGCTTGTGGCTGTCAGCGTTGGCTTTATCGGCGTCGCTATCCAGCTATGCTCGGGTTTGGTGGGCAGCTTTGGCATATATCTGATTGGTGCCTTGGTGGCTGGATTCTCGATGTGCCTGCTCAACACCGTTGTCAACCCGATGCTCAACCGTCTTGGCGGTGGCGGCAACAAGGGCAACCAGCTGATTCAGTTTGGCGGTACGTTCAACTCGCTGTGCGGCACGGCTGTAATTGTGATCACCGGCCTGCTGATTCCCAGTATAGTTGATGCCAAGATAAGCGACACATTCCCGCTGATGTATACGGCATTGGCTATTTTTGCCGTTGCCTTTATCGTAATTCTGTTGACCAAGATTCCGGAAAACGAACAAACCCAGAAGGCCGACTCGTCGGAGTTGACCTACAAGGGACTCTTTAAGTTCCGCCATTTCGTGCTGGGAGCCATCGCTATATTCATCTATGTGGGTGTCGAGGTCGGCGTGCCCAACATTTTGAACAAGTGGCTTCAGAACCCTGAGATGCACTTCTTTGCCGAGGGGGTCAGCGCTGAGGCTGTTGCCGGCAGCGTCACGGCGTTCTACTGGTTGCTGATGCTTGTAGGCCGTCTGATTGGCGGTCTTGTGGGTAGCAAAGTGTCGCCGCGTGCGATGATAGCCACCGTTGCAAGCATTGCCATTGCCCTTGTTGTGATAGCTATCTTTGTTCCTGCCACTACGATGATCAACTTTCCCGGATTCAACGGCGCCAAAGGTTTTGGTATGAACCTTATTCCGCTCAGCGGTGCTCTGCTTGTCTGCGTTGGTCTGTGCACCAGCGTGATGTGGGGCGGCATCTTCAATCTTGCCGTTGAGGGGCTTGGAGCCTACACCGAGCGTGCATCGGGACTCTTTATGGCGCTGGTGTGCGGTGGCGGTATCCTGCCGTTGCTGATGAACGGTGTGGTCGATATCTATGGTATCAGCGGCTACCAGCCCAGCTATTGGGTTGCTGTTGCTGGCTTCGCCTACATCCTCTACTATGCCCTTGTCGGCTCAAAGCCTGCAAACAAGGGCGCAGCGAAGGTGTGATATATCTATGAATATTCTTGACCTTTGCTGGTGCACCGTCTATAACGGATGGATGCGTCGACGAAAGCCGTATGACTGGTGGGCTGAAGATAAAGTAGAATCCTTCCTTCCTATCTCTTTCTGCTTGTATACTATTACAATTATTATACTTATATGTGTCGTCTTCGGAGTAAGACCCAGTATATATTTCGGGATTATTCCACCATTACTTTGCTATTTCGTGATGTGGTATGTCTCTTTTAGGCGATACAAAGACGAGAGTTTCCGCAAGGAACTCCTAAACCGTTTTGAGCAGTATAAGAAAGAACATCCGGTATTGCGTTTGGTCCGCTTTTGGGCGTTTGTGCTGGGACCGTTTGTGCTTCTCTTTCTGTGTGTAGTTGTTTCTTAGTTACTTCACCACCAGCCGCTGTGTCCCGATGCCTTTGTCGCTGGTGATGCGGACAAGGTAGATGCCGGGGGTAAGGTGCGCGTTATCAATTGTCAACTCATTTCCTGCAGAGCGCGTGGCAAAGACTTCGCGTCCGTTGATATCGACAATCTCAACCTTAGCATTTTCCGGCAGGTTACCAAGTGTTATGCGGTCGCTGGCAGGGTTGGGATAGATCTGGAAGTTGAGGCTTGAAAGCTGGACATCATTGATGCCGGCATTGCCTGTAAACAATCCTTCAATCATCCAGCTGAATTTCCACTGGTCGCTCATCTCGGTAAGGTTTGCGCCAGAAAGCATACTGTAGGGGTTGCCGCCGTAAATGGAGAATACAGCGGGGGTGTCAATCTCGGTGCATTTCAACACGATCCATAGCGACTGGCCTTCGGCAGGTGTAATGGGGGCCGAGAGGTCGTGCTGATAGTAAGTGTAAGGGTAGTCAAGGCTGTCGAAAAATGTGGCCGAGTAGAGCTCGGTTTCGGGACTGTCGGTGCCGCAGAGGATGGTCAGTGTGTGAGTGGCAGCCCTGCGTCCCATAAAACGGACGGCTTTGAGTTGCGCGCCGCTGCGGATAGCTGCAGCGGGTATGCGGATGCCCCATACCGAGTCGCGGCCCAGTCCATCGGGAAGGTTGCTGGCGCGGTTCATAGCGTTGTCGCAAGTGTGGTAGCGCAGAGTGTCGCTGTGCAGAGGCTCGAATTGTGCAGTAAAGCTTAGTTCACCGCCTGTGGCAACGGTAGAGCGTGGATTGTAGCGGCAGCCGTCGCTCCATTGTACGAAGCGGATGTTGGGGCTGTTGACTGTTGCCGTCATAGTGATAGTGTCGCCGAAATTGTATGTGCCAGAGCCAGTAACGCTGCCGTCACCAATGGCGCTGACAGTTACATTGGTAGTGCTTCCAACCTCAAAGTCATCGTATGGTTCTATGCCGATAGTTGCTGTGGCAAAGAGGTCGAAATGATAGCCAGAGTTATGGCTTCCGGAAGCGGGATTGAGATTGTGAAGCTTGTAGTAGGCATCGTAAGAGCCGCCCCAGCCCCAGTTGATGTGGAAGCAGTCGTTATTGCTGTTATAGCCGTCGAGCACAAAGGCGTGGCCGGATTGCACTTCATCGTAGCCGGCATATAGTATTGGACGTCCTGCCCGCAATTCGCTAAGCATCAGTTCGCTCCACTGCTCGATGGTGTAGTCGATGCGAAAGGCTGTCCAGATGTAGGGGCTATATTTGAAGTTGTATTTCAGTGCATTTTCAGAGGAAGGCTCGCCACCATAGCCGTAGCTGGCGGTCTTGCCGGCGCTGCCTCCTATGGCATAGGCCATATGCACTGCCACGCCAGCGTGATATATCAATTCTGCAACGGCATTGACCTGGGTCTCGTTGCTGTATTGGTTCAAGCGCTTAGGCATTGTGTCCCATTGATAGAATGTATTGCCATAGTCAGCCGATTGATTGCCAAATTTATAGTGGTGGAAAGTCTCTGAACCATATCCCTGTGTGGGATGGTTAAAAGCCTTCATTATTTGTGCTGTGGCAGTGGCAGTACATCCAGAAGGCGTGTGGCGGCGGGCATTGCTGTCGTAGGGGCAAAACTGGTTGTAATAAGGGTCTTGGTCCCATTGTGTTTTAAGTATCGAAGAAATGAGCTCCTTTGAGTCGTAGATGCACTTGCCTTCCATAAGCCTCTTCCAGTGCTCTTTGACAACAGGAGATTTAGCGCTTTTGCTATTCTGCTCGACTTCAGCCTCGTAACCCTCGTACCAAAGGCGGATGTGCTTTGGCATCTCTGTCGTTGGGAATGCGTCGGTGAGCGAGTATGCAAGGATTGGCTCGGTGTTGTCGTCACCCGAAATCACCACAAATCCTTCGCCGTTATTAATGTCGAATACATAAAAGTTGGTGAAAGGCGTCGAACAGCTGATATCCGTTACGTTGCAGCCTTTTTCGTTTATTCCCATCGAATGCAGGAACTGCCTTGCCGCCTTGTTCGCTGTGGCTCGGTCAACGGGTGAAGCATAAATTGCAGAAACTGCAATTGCCAGTAATACAAATAGTAAGCCGTGTTTCTTCATACAATGATAATTGATGTTTTATGGTGCAAAAATACAAAAATATATAGATATTGTCCTATAAAAAATGTTTTTTTCTTTGGAATTAAAAGAAAATGTGTAATTTTGCATCGTGATAATAACCACAGGGGTACTTGCTAACCCCCTTTAACAAAACAAGATATGAGTAAAAAACCAACGCAGGTGGGCGTCCTGTTTGTATTATTTGCAACGCTCTTTACAGTTTGTCTGGTTGTTTCCAACCTGTTTGCAGTTAAACCGTTTTCGGTGGGTCCCGCTTCTTTTACCGGAGCAATATTCCTATTCCCCGTAAGCTACATCATCAACGATGTCATCAGCGAAGTGTGGGGTTTCGCCAAGGCCCGTATGTTGATTTGGATGGCATTCCTGATCAACTTCTTCGTGGTCTTGGTGGCTTTTCTTGTCGATGCGGCTCCTGGAGCTCCCTGGTGGGATTCCGCAGCATCCGACGGATTCCACTCCGTATTCGGATTGGCTCCACGTGTGGCAGCCGCTTCATTCCTGGCATTCTTGGTAGGCTCGTTTGTCAATGCCTCTGTTATGTCGAAGATGAAGGTCAAGCATCAGGGACGCCACTTTACATTGCGTGCCGTAATGAGTACGCTGTTCGGCGAGCTGTCGGATTCATTGATATTCTTTCCGATAGCATTGGCAGGTGCCGTTATTCCGTGGAGCCAGATGCCGATGTTTGTCTTGTGGCAAGTGGGATTGAAGACAGCCTACGAGCTGCTTGTTATGCCGTTGACAATCCGGATAGTCAAGTGGGTCAAGGAATATGAAAACGTCGATGTGTATGACGTCGATGTCAAGTACAACCCTTTTAAATGAAATGTTTGGCCGATAAGGGCTTGTGATAAAACCTCTTAACGGATAAAATCCCGACTAAAATGAGCAGAAAAGACGAAAATCTCAAATCGCTTGGCAACAAGACCGAGTATAGAACCGACTATATGCCTGAAGTGCTGGAGGCGTTTGAAAACCAGCATCCCGGCAATGATTACTGGGTGGAATTCCTGTGTCCCGAGTTCACTTCATTGTGTCCCATTACCGGTCAGCCCGACTTCGCAGAGATACGCATTCGCTATATCCCCAACCGTAAAATGGTTGAGAGCAAGAGTCTTAAGCTGTATCTCGTATCGTTCCGCAATCACGGCGACTTCCACGAAGACTGTGTCAACATCATAATGAAAGACCTTATCCGTCTGATGGAGCCGCGATACATTGAGGTCGTCGGATTGTTTGCCCCGCGTGGAGGCATCTCCATCCATCCTTATGCCAACTATGGCGCTCCCGGCACCAAATACGAAGAGATGGCGCAGCACAGGATGATGAACTATAAGCTGAGCTAAAGGAACAGCTCGCGGACGACAAAGAAAGCGGCTACAAGCGCAAAGGCCAGCTTAAGGCCTGTGCCTGTGAGAAAGCCCAGAAATGCACCCCAGGCCGCACGCAGTGCCTCGCGGCTCTGTTTTCCGTTGAGCAACTCGCCTGCAAGCGCACCTGCAAAAGGCCAGAAAATCACTCCTATCAACCCTTGAGGACCAAAGGGCAGTCCCACTATTGAAATCACAAGTCCTATGTTGCAGCCCCACACGCCGGCTTTGCTGCCGCCGTGCCGTTTGGTGCTCCACGATGGCACTATGTAGTCGAGTATGGTGATGACTATTGCCACCCCCAACGTGATAAGCAAGAAGGCGGTGCTGAATTGCGCCGCGTCGCTGAGATGGATGAACAGCAGGCCCAGCCAGCTGAATGGAGGCCCGGCCAATCCCGGCACTATTGAGCCCACAATGCCGACAAGCACCATTATAATGGCCAATGTGATGAATAGTATGTTCATAATGTGTTGTCCTCCACTGTTAGTTTGTCGTCAAGCATTCGTTGCATATATTGCTGTATTATAGCCTTTAATCGTTTGGTATGGCCGGCAGGGGAGACTGGCAGCGGATTTGTCATCATCGGGTCGCTCGACAGGCAGTAGGTGCCGGTTACCTCTTTCCCGTTGAATTGAATCAGAGTGTCGTTTGCCAGATACTGGTATATTCCGCCGGTATAGTTCACCGTCCAGCCGCCGTCGCCGTCCATCAAGTTGCGTCCAAAGGCCACAAAAGGATTTGGATATCCAAGCATTCCAAGCACGGTGGGCATAATGTCAATCTGTTGGGCCACACCTTTCTGAACGCCTGTGGGCAGTTGCCCTGAAGGATCGTATATGATAATCGGCCCGCAGAACACACCGATGGGAGTGCGGTAGATGTCGTGATTGCTCATATTGGTGTGGTCGCTGGTGATGACGAAAACGGTGTTCTCAAACCACGGCTGCTTGCTTGCAGTGGCAAAAAACTTGCGCAGCGACTGGTCTACATAGCGTATGCATTTGTGCATAACCAGCTGTTCTTCAGGGAATATGTCGCGGTATTGCTCCGGTATCACAAACGGATGGTGCGAAGAGGCGGTGAAGACAGCAGTGATGAAAGGCTCCTGCATTTCGCCCATCTTGGTTGCGAAGTATTGCAGGAACGGCTCGTCCCAGATGGCCCAGGTGCCGTCAAAATCCTTCTCGCCGCCAAAGCGTGGGTCGTCGTCGTATTCGTTGCGCCCATAGTAGGCATCAAAGCCCATAGCACGTGCTGCTGCCTGAAAGCCCATCGAGCCATTGTCGGCTCCGTGGAAGAAGGCCGACGAGTAGCCCACTTTGCCCAATTCGCCCGGAAGCCCGCTGACACGGTTGAGCGAATAGCTGGTGAAGAAAAACGGCTCTACAAAGGTCGGTATCGAAGCCAGTACCGCCGGCATTCCGTCTATGCTGGTTCTGCCGTTGGCGTATGTCTGCTCCCACGTCATCGAGTGCTCGAGCAGCGAGTCGATGAATGGAGTGTAGCCTTTGTACTTGCCGCCTTCAAGGTCGCGGTTGTAGAAGCCTATATACTCTCTGCCAAAGCTCTCGACAATAAGAATCACAACGTTTTTCTTGTTCATCACCGTGTTGCTGTCGGCAGTGTGTACTGGAGAGTAAATGCCTGTCAGCGTGTTGTCGTCGAAGTACTTGGGATCTTCGTATGTGGTCTTTCCGACAGTGCGTATGATAGAGAACGGCGTGTTGAGCACTATCGCCGCCTCGTTGGGTTGGTTGACATACTGGTTGGCGTCGGCCAACGATACCGGCCTGTAGGTGTTTATAAGTCCTCCGCGCATCCCGATGAAAGCCAGTGGTATCATCACGGCAAAGGCAATGCCTTGCGTGATGTGGTATCGTTTCCGGTCGCTGACCATATCGCCCTGTGGCTTGGTGTACAGCAGCCACAACATTGCTATCAAGGCCGCACCTGCAAGGACTAAATACCAGTGGTTCAACAACTCGATGAAAAAGATGTCACCCAGATTGTTCTCGTTGCTGAATTCGTGAAAGAAAGTGCTTGTGGTGCGTCGGCCGGTATATTGCGAATAGACAGCGTCGCAGAGGTTTATCACCACTGCCAGCGAGTTGATTGCCACATATATCCACTTGGTCATTGTCTGCCACCAACCGCGCTCTTTGGCAAGTATCGGTATCAGCATCAGCGCCGCGTAGATGCCGTTGGTATAGGCAATTGCGCAGCCGTCGTAACGCACTCCGCCCCTCAGCAGCGACCATAGCGACAGCGATTGCCAGCCCGGAGCGAACAGCGACCAGTTCTCGCATACGTATGCTATGCGGCAGAGCATATACACCACGTATGCAAGCAGTATGTTGAGCACCGTGGCGTTGATGTTAGAGTATGTGGAATATTTGATTTTCATTTCAGCAGGGTAGGGGGGGGCAGCCTTAATCCGTCATATCGAATCGCAGGAAAAAGTACAGGTTTTATTCATAATATAACGATTTAATTCGGTTGTTTACAATAGGATAGTTGATTAAGCGCCCTCGCGAAACAAGCTACAAATATACAAAAAAACATTAAAGTGTTTTGTAATTGTGCAAACTTGGTCTCAACATAATGAACACGGATTGCACGGATATAACGGATGAAGAATCCGTGTAAATCCGGGTAATCCGTGTTCAAAAGGCACTTTGGACTTTGATGGTGCGACACAGCCCGGCTTTCGTTTTTGAACGGCTGGTGCGACACACTCCTTCATTTGCTTGTTTGACGATGCGACACACCCCGGCCTGTCGCTGTTTGACGATGCGACACACCCCGGCCTTCGGCCACCCCTCTCCGAGAGGGGATGGGCTGCCGCATCGATTTGATTATCAATAAAGCGCTACCGCGCCATCCCCTCTCGGAGAGGGGTGGCCGAAGGCCGGGGTGTGTCGCACCGTCAAACCTCAACAAATTAAAAAATATACCGTTCTACCTAAGTACCTGAAAACCAGCAAAATAAACCAAGTATCATCTTTGTGTCATAACTGCTTGTTCCTTAAGTCTTTACAGGGTTATCTTCGGTTGTTGTCCGCTTGTTGTCCGCTTGATGTCCGCTTGTTGTCCGCTTTTAAAGCGGACAACAAGCGGACATCAAGCGGACAACAAGCGGACAACAACCAGTGTTGGTCCGGTGAGGAAGCGGGCAGAAACGGCGATGTCCCTGAGCAAAAACCAATAGCAAAAGCACGTGCCTCTCCGCAAGTAAAAGCACTCCTGACGCTGAAAGCGTCGACGCTCAATAACCGCAGGTCGGCAACGACCTGCGGAGCCTGAGCATCGGCAGCGGCACTCTGAAGAAGTGCCCCTTGCGCTTACGGCGGGTTTCTATAGGGTGACCCTTTCAGATTTTTTTTCGGTTTTTTTGGACTTTGGTTGATAGTTATCGTTGAGATTTATATGGTGGCAAAGCGAAAAGAATGCAATTTTTTTATTGCTGCTATGATTTTATTTTACAGTGCTTTATCTCTTTTGCGCGCATTTCTTTGAAAAAAAAATTAATTTTTTTTGCAGCGAAATTGGCATTTTTTGTGACTATGCATAATGAAAACGGAAAAATAGCGTTACCCCTTTACCGTAAAAGTATCAAAACGTAAACAATAAAAAACATAAAATAATGAAGAAATTATTTATTTTAACAGTTATGGCCCTGTTGGTCGGCTACTGCGACAGCGCGGCGGCGCAGCCAAAGCCGGGCTACACGGGCAAGGTCAACCCCAACTGCATTGGTCTGAAGAACCCAACCAACTTCACCCTTAGTGGCTCGCATCAGGAGAAGTGGACAGGATATACGGGTTCGAAAAACCACGTAGAAAGTACTTGTACCTCGGAGGGTGGCACTTATTCCCAAACAATACAAGCCTCAGGATTGGAAGCTGTAAACAACACCGATGGTTGCAGCATCACGCTTTACCAGGACCCAAGTGCACGTACCAACTCGAGGGACCTTCACAACCAGTCGGATGGCACCCGCCAGTTTGTGATAAAAGGTTCTGGCGCCGACCCCGAGACAATGGGCCATCTATCGTACCTACCGCCTGACACATCTTTCCACACCTCGATACGTTTAGGCAACTATTGCGGCAACCACGGTGCAGAGAAGTTGACATACGAGATTCAGGTCAAACCTGAAAACGCTATGATTACCATTTGGTTTGCCCTGTCGCTGCAGAATGGACAACACCAAAGTTATGATAATCCCGAGTTTGTTATAGTTGTGGAGAAGAACACTGGTACAGCGGCCTCTCCCAACTGGCAGCCTCTTGCAGGCGACACACTCTGTTACTTAAGGCCCACACCTGCAAACGGTGTGGGCGATACAGCATTCCGTGTCGGTTCGACAGGCGCAGTGATGACATCAAGCGCATCATACGGCCACAACCTCTATCTGCCGTGGCGCAAGGTTATGATCAACCTTTCGGCATACACTTATCAGACGGTACGCATCAGGATAACTGCAGGCGACTGCGCACAGAGTGCACACTATGCCATAGCCTATATTGCCGGCGACTGCCAGTCGAAGGACCTTCGTGCCACCGGCTGCACCGCAGGCGAGAGCGACGCTGTGACAACAATCTACGCCCCCAAGGGCGCCGTAAGTTACAGATGGTATCGCAGCAAGACGGGACAGCTCATCGGCGCGGCACAGAGCGACGAAAACAACTATGTGCAGATTGAAGGTGCCACAGCCGACAGCCTCGGTGCTACGCTGGCGCACTTCAGGAACGTCAACACGGGCGACACAGCGACACAGAGCACCTTTATGTGCAAGATGACCACCAAGATGAACGACAACATTGCCGTAACCTCCACCGTCTTCACCGACGTGGGAAACACCAAGCCGCGTCTGAGCGTGGACAGTGTGCTCGACTGCAACGCCGGAATTACGCTCTATGACCTCAGCATTGCGCCCTACGCACCGCACGATACCAACCAGGTAGACACCAACCTGACAGTATGGGAGTTCTACTCCTCCAACCCGCCGACTCCGGCAACCCTGGTGGGCACCTACAACGGCGGCCACGCCACTCACACCTATCCCCAGGCCGGCACCAACTATAGCGTCAAAGTGCGCACCTCGGCGGTAGGTACTTCGTGCTGGAACGAGAAGACGGTAGCCATACGAACGGTTAAACGGCCCGTGCCGCGCACCAGTATCAACAAGAACCTCAACGAGCTGTGTGTGGGCGACACCATCTACATCACCGACCTTACACAGGGCTCCACCTACCATAAATGGAGAATCAAAGGCATAAGCGACACCACCTATGAGAGCACCACACCCGCTACTCGCGTTATACTCGACACCACCCTTCAGGTGACACTGCGCACCCGCAGCAAGTCGTTCTACAAGGCCGACACCACGGGCGACGGCATTGTGGAGGATGTCTACTGCTACTCCGACACCACGTTTACCGTCAGGGTGGGCCAGTATCCCAAGCTGACCGTCACCGGCGACACGATAGTATGCAACGGCCAGAACTCGAGCGTCACCGTGCAGAGCAGCGTGGACAGCTGCAGCTACAACTGGTATCAGGTCTATGGCGGCAACACGCCGGTGGTGGAGAACAACAACAGTTTGGCAATACCCCTCACGCAGGACCGCACCTTCTATGTCAAGGTTGTGAGCCCCTTTGGATGCACCACGTGGGACAGCATCACCCTCTCGCTCGTCAAGCCCGACCTGCAGGTGCTTGACCAGAAGGACAAGATATGCACCGGCGACTCGACAGTGCTGATAGCTGGCAAGGCTGCCTACTATGACTGGAGCGCTACGCCGCCCGACCCCGACCTGGAAGGACAGACCAACAGCGACACCATCAAGGTGAAACCGCAAGTGACTACGACCTACAAAGTGGTGGGCCACGGCACCAACGGCTGCAGCGCCAACGAGCTGTCGCAGAAGATTACCGTCTACCCCTGGCCTGTAATGCAGGTGCAGACGACACCCGACTATATCGACTCGGAGAACCCCTCGGTGCAGTTTGCCGACCTGTCTGAGAACGGTACCACCTCGCTGTGGAACTTCGGCAACGGCGCCACCTCGACCACACGTACTGTGGTACACACCTTCACCGACTTGAGTCAGGATTCGATACTTATCACCCTCATCACTGGCAATGCCCTTGGATGCTCCGACACATTGGAATTCTATATCCCCGTAGGCATCTTTGCCGTGTGGTTCCCCAACGCCTTCACGCCCAAGTTGGAGACCAACAATGTCTTCAAGCCCTTCACGGCCAACAAGCTCACCGACTATGAGCTGCATATCTACGACCGCGGCGGCGCGCTGGTCTTCTCGACGACCGATGTCGAAGAGGGCTGGGACGGCACCTACAAAGGCAAGGAGTGCAAACAGGGCACCTACGTCTACATTGCCACCTACCGCAGGGAAGGCGTGGAGCGCCTGATGTCGCAGAAAGGTACACTTACTCTGATAAAGTAAACCTGCTAAAACAAAGAGACTATGAACAGACTAAAAACAATAATCATTGCAATGCTGCTTGTCGGCTACTGCGGCAGCGCGGCAGCGCAGGGCTACACAGGCAAGGTCAACCCCAACTGCATTGGTCTGAAGAACCCAACCAACTTCACCCTTAGTGGCTCGCATCAGGAGAAGTGGACGGGATATACGGGTATTAAAAACGCAGTGGCAAGCACCTGTAATACAGAAGGTGGAACATATAATGTCACTGTACAGGCCTCAGAGTTGGGGACATACCTCAATACAGATGGTTGCTCAAGCGTTTCGTATGAAGGCGCAGCACCGCAGAATTCGAGAGACTTAAACAACAACCTCGACTATCAACGTCAGTTCGTCATCAAAGGTGCCGGTACTGACCCCGAAACGCACGGTCACTTATCGTACTTGCCGCCTGACACATCTTTCCACACCTCGATACGTTTAGGCAACTATTGCGGCAACCACGGTGCAGAGAAGCTGACATACGAGATTCAGGTCAAACCTGAAAACGCTATGATTACTATATGGTTTGCCCTGTCGCTGCAGAATGGACGACATAGTGCTAATGAAAACCCTGAATTCGTTATCGTTGTGGAGAAGAATGTGGGTACAGCAGCCTCTCCCAACTGGCAGCCTCTTGCAGGCGATACACTCTGCTACACGCGTCCTACACCTCTTGCAAACACAGGAGACACTGCTTTCAGGGTTGGAGCGACAGGAGCAGTGATGACAACCAATTCGTCATCTATTGACGGCGACAACATCTATCTGCCGTGGCGCAAGGTTATGATCAACCTTTCCGACTACACCTACCAGACTGTACGAATCAAGATAACGGCTGGTGACTGCTCGATGAGTGTTCACTATGCAGCGGCTTACATCGCTGGCGACTGCCAGTCGAAGGACCTTCGTGCCACAGGCTGCACCGCAGGCGAGAGCGACGCCGTGACGACAATCTATGCCCCCAAGGGTGCAGCAAGTTACCGATGGTATCGCAGCAAGACCGGTCAGCTGATTGGTGCAGCACAGAGTGACGAATCCAATTATGTGCTGATTGAAGGCGCTACGGCCGACAGCCTTGGTGCAACGCTGGCGCACTTCAGAAACGTCAACACTGGCGACACCGCTACCCAAAGCACCTTTATGTGCAAGATGACCACCAAGATGAACGACAATATTGCCGTAACCTCAACCGTCTTCACCGACGTGGGAAACACCAAGCCCCGCCTGAGTGTGGACAGCACACTCGACTGCAATGCCGGCATCACGCTCTACGACCTTAGCGTTGCCCCATACGCGCCGCACGACACCAATATGGTTGACACCAACTTGACCCGCTGGGAGTTCTATGCCTCCAACCCACCGACACCGTCAACCCTGGTAGGCACCTACTACGGCGGCCACGCCACCCACACCTATCCCCAAGGCAGCACCAACTACAGCGTCAAGGTGCGCACCTCGGCGGTAGGTACCTCGTGCTGGAACGAGAAGACTATACCCATCCGTACCATCAAGCCGCCAGTACCGTCGCTGCGCCTGTCGCGCGACAGCTTGTGCGAGGGCGACACGATATTTATCTTCAACCAGACACCTGGAGCCGCCTATAACGAGTGGACTATAGAAACCGAAGCCGGCGACACCAGTTACGTCTCGGCCCAGACTGCCACACGCTACACCTTCGACACAACATCGGTAGTGCATATCCGCACCAGAAACAGCACCTACTATCAGGAGGACACCAACACCGATGGTGTTTTGGACCGCGTATACTGCTATGTTGACACAAGCATTGTGGTGCACGTGGATGAGTATCCGGTGCTTGAGGTGACCGGCGACACAATAGTGTGCAACGGCACGCAGGCAATAGTGGACGTGGCATCGCAGAATCCTCAGACAGTGTATGACTGGTATACCTCGCTGCAAAGCACCAATCCGCTGCAGAGCAACACCAACCGGCTGACAACAATGCCGACACACGACACAAGATACTATGTCAGGGCCCGCAGTCCGTTCGGCTGCGAGAGCGTGGACAGCATCAACATATATATAGTAGACCCGCACTTGGAGGTGCCTATTGTCAAGATGTGCGAGAACGATCAAGTGAAGCTCTATGCCTCGAACGCTTACAGCTACACGTGGAGCTCGATGCCAGACGACCCGTCGATGGCAGGCCAGACCAACAACGACACGCTGATAGTGAGCCCGCAGACGACAACCACCTACACACTGATAGGCCACGGTATGAACAACTGCTCGGCTACTCCGTTGACACAGACCATCACGGTGTTCCACCATCCTGTGCCCACCTTTGAGCTGAGTCCCGACTTCATTGACTCGGAAGTGCCTGAGGTCACATTCCGCGACGTGTCGCCTGGCTCTACCTATACCTTCTGGGACTTCGGCAGCGGCTACACCTCGACCGAAAAACAGGTACGTCACACCTTTACCGACCTGAGTGAAGACTCGGTGCAGATTAAGCTGACCACCGGCACCGGCGGCGAGTTGCAATGCAACAGCGACACAGCGTTCTACATTCCTATAGAGATCTTCGCACTGTGGATTCCCAACGCCTTCACACCGGAGGAGAGCACCAACAACGAGTTCTTCATCCTGACCCACAACAATCTGGAGTATTTCTCATTCTACCTCTATGACCGCCGCGGCAGCCAGATACTGTACACCACCGACCAGAACTTCAAATGGGACGGCACCTACAAAGGCAAGCCCTGCCCAACGGGAGTGTATGTATACACCTGCACCTATCGCAGACCCGGCACCACCGACATTGTGACACAGCGAGGCACAGTAACAGTGCTGAGATAGAGCGATGACGCCACTCGAGATACTGAAACGTTATTACCACTACGACAGTTTCCGGCCACTACAAGAGGAGATAATCTCCTCTGTACTGGCCGGAAACGATACTTTGGCATTGCTTCCTACCGGCGGCGGCAAGTCGCTGTGCTACCAAATCCCTGCCTTGGCCACCGACGGCATAGCCTTGGTAATATCGCCATTGGTAGCACTGATGCAGGACCAGGTGAGGCAACTGCGCGAGAAACGCATAAAGGCACGCTACATCACCTCGGGGATGAGCCACCACGAGATAGAGACAATACTCAACAACTGCATTTATGGTGACATAAAGCTGCTGTATGTGTCGCCCGAGCGTCTTTGCAGCCGCACCTTCATAGACCATCTGAGGCAGATGCCGCTGAGCCTTATAGCCGTAGACGAAGCCCACTGCATATCACAATGGGGCTACGACTTCAGGCCCCCGTATCTTGAGATTGCCAGCATACGGCAGTACCATTCCAATGCTCCGGTCATAGCTCTGACAGCCACCGCCACGCCCGAAGTGGTGAACGACATAGAGACAAAGCTTGACTTCCGCAAAGGGCGGCTGTTCAAGAGCAGTTTTATGCGCCCGCACCTGTCGTACAGTGTCTTCAACGAGGAGGACAAGCAAGGCAAGCTGCTGCGCATTATACGCAGTGTGGGCGGCAGCGGCATAGTGTATGTACGTAACAGGCGTCGCACCTTGGAGATAGCCAATATGCTTAACGACCACGACATAGCCGCACAACCATACCACGCAGGTATTCCACAGAAGGAACGTGAAAACCGCCAGAAGGACTGGCTGAAGTCGAACCGTGGTGTTATGGTGGCCACCAATGCCTTCGGTATGGGCATCGACAAGCCCGACGTGCGCTTTGTTGTGCATTGGGATATGCCCGAATCGCCCGAGGCCTACTTCCAAGAGGCGGGGCGCGCAGGACGTGATGACAAGCAGGCCTATGCCGTGCTGCTCTATCAAGACAACGATATCACAAGGATGCGCGACAATCTGGAACGCGACTTCCCGCCGCTCAACTATATTAAGAACGTTTACAACGCCTTGTGCAACTACTACCAGATACCCACCGGCTCAGGCAAAGATGCACGCTTTGAATTCGATGCCGAGAGAATCTGCAACAGCTATAGTCTCGACATCTACACCTTCTTCAGCGCATTGAAGTTCTTGGAACGCGAAGGGCTTATTTCTCTGCCAGAGCACAACGAACTGCAGTCGAAACTTTTTATCATCATCGACAAAGAAGAGCTGTACCGCTACCAGCTCTCGAACCGCACCATAGGCGATATGCTCACCGTGATACTGCGTCTCTACGGAGGGCTCTTCACCGACTATACGCCCATCAGTGAGAGTCTGATAGCCAGCCGCTGTGGAATGACAGAGACACAGGTAGCCAACAGTCTGAAAGAGCTGAACCGCTTGCAGATTGCCGACTATCAACCCAAGATGCTGAAGCCTCCGATTGTGTTCTGCTCGCCAAGAATTGACATAAGAGACTTGCACATAAGCGACAAGAACTATAAAGAACTCAAAGAGGCCGCTTGGCAGCGCCGCAAGGCGATGATAGACTATGCCACCAACGACAGCGAGTGCCGATGCCGCCAACTGCTGCGCTACTTCGGCGAGAGCGATGCCTCCGATTGCGGTATCTGCGATGTGTGCTTAGACCGAAAGAAAGTCAACACCGCCGTTCCCGAAGAGGCAATTGTTAAAGAACTGAAAAGTGGTCCGCTGACAATAAAGCAACTGGCAGAGCGCTTACCAAAGATTGGCGACGAGCTGCTGGCAGAGACAGTGCGCCAAATGCTCGACAAAGGCGAGCTGACAATGAATCAAGATTTCGCTATAAGCTGCTGCAGTTCACAGTAAAGACGCGACACCGGCAGCCCCATAACATTATAATAGCAGCCCTCAATGCGCTCCACGCCGACCATACCTATCCATTCCTGGATACCGTATGCTCCGGCCTTGTCATAGCAGCTGTTTTGGTCCACATAATGAGAGATGACATTCTCCGTCAGCTGACGGAAGATAACGTCGGTTCGTTCGGTAAATACCACCTGGCGTTCCGGGCTTTTCAAGCATACACCCGTGAAGACCGTATGCCTGTCGCCCGACAGGGAACGCAGCATATCAAAAGCCTGCTGGCGGCTGTGCGGCTTGCCAAGCACCTCGCCTTTATGCACGACAATGGTGTCGGCAGTTACCAGCACCTCGTCGGCAGCCAGCGGAAGTGCATAACCCTTTGCCTTAAGCAATGCCAGCCCTGCCGATATAAGTTCCACAGGAGTGTCGGGGGGCACAACCTCCTCGACATCTACATCAACAAAACGTGTCGGGAATCCCAGCTGCGACAGCAACTGCCTGCGTCGGGGCGACTTTGAAGCCAACAAAAGAGTAGTCACGACAGCATCTGATTAGAAGTCACCCACGCGGCCCCCCGAAGGCTTGCTGTCCTTCGAGTCCTTCTTGCCCGCCTTGAAGTCCATCTCCATAGCCACCTTGCCGTGGGCATCGTAAAGCACCCAGCGTCCGTCCTTCTCGCCGTTGACGAATGAGCCTTGCTCCTCTATCTTGCCGGCGCTGTTGTAACGCTCGTATTTGCCGTGCCACTGGCCATTCTTGTAGTTGGCGCGCGACTCGACCTTGCCATTGGGGAAATAGCGGACCTCCTCGCCGTTCTTCTCGTCCGATGAGTAGTGCATCACATAGCGCGGGCGGCCATCGTCATAAAAGGCTTTCCATTCGCCGTCCTTCATACCCTTGCGGAACGAGCCTGTATAATCGATGTGTCCGTCCTCATAGAATGCCGTCCACACGCCTTCCTCCTTGTTTGCCACATAGTTGCCTTCGTGCAGCTTACGGCCCGACTCGTAATAGGTAATCCACTTGCCCGACTTGTCGCCGCCCGAATAGCTGCCTTCACGCCACTTCTCGCCAGTCTCATAGTAATAGGTCCAGACACCAGTCTCGAGACCCTTGTCATAGTTGCCGCGGATGCCCAGCTTGCCGTTGGTGCGCCAGTAGAAGAGCCATTCGCCCTGTTGCTCGCCGGCTTCGAGGCGGCCTTTCATATCCAAACCGCCCTTGTCGGTATACCATACCGCAGGGCCGTTAAGCTCGTTGTCCTTATAAGTTCCTTCAAATTTCTTCTTGCCGTTCTCGTGCCACTCGCTTGTAGCGCCCTGCTTCACGCCTTGCACAAAAGGTATCTCGTCCTTTTGCTGGCCGTTGGCATACCACGATTTATAGGTGCCTTGCTTGAGGCCGTTGGCCACCGTCACCTCGCTCTTGAGGTTCCCGTTCTTGTACCACTCGCGCGAAGTACCGTTGCCAAAGCACTCTTCGGCGCACTTCGAGCCGTCGTCGTAAAACACCTTCCACGTGCCAACCTTCTCTCCGCGCTCGTTATACTGGCCCTGCTGATAGACACGGCCGTTCTGGTGCCACCAGGTCCATTCGCCCGTGCGGACGCTGTCGTCGGTCATCATCCCCTCAACGGCAGCCTTTTGCTGCTGGGCATCATAGAACTTCTGGTAACGTATTTGTGCATTGAGCTGCAGGAACGAGCAGCACAAAAGAAAAACAATCGACTTCTTAAGCATAACTATAAACTGTTATTCACTGTAAACAAATTGAATGCGGACAGGATTGTTGCCTGTCTGCGTAGCGTCGCTGCCGTTGATGACAGCGCGAAGCGCCGACGAGCGGCGGCCATTGATAAGCAGCAGCGTGCCAAGGTCCATACCACTCCTTACAAGCTTCTGGAAATGCTGCGTCACGCGCAGACGGTAGCAGCCTTTATCCGCGTCGTATTTGCCGTCAAAGCCCGAGCTTGTAAAGGCATCATACATATCCGGTATGTTGACCACCGTGCCATCGCTGTAACATTTAAGGGCCACAATCATACTCGGCTTGTCGGCAGGCGAGATGTCGGCCACGGGCAGCAACAGCTCGGCATAATGAATGACGGCATACGGGTGCTGCTGGCGGAACTGCCGCACAAAGGCATCAAAGTTCAGTCTGATGTTCGTGCCACCCATAGGACTGAGATACAGGTAGCGGCTGCCGTCAATCGAATCGCCTATGTTGGTGTTGAATGTCGCCAACGGGCCGGCAAAGTTGTTCTTGTAGCTGTTGAAGTGCGGAGCCGAGCCGGACACATCGAAGTCGTAGGTACGGCTTACCAACTCATCGCCATTGGCATATCTGTAGTACACCCTGATGCGCGTATTCGTCGCCGCCAGATTCAGCGTTGCCATAACAGGCGTGCCGTCGTTGACAAGCCGCACACGCATACCTTTGACAGCTTCGGCAAACTCGGTCGACGAGCCATAGCTATGGTTGGATATCTGTGCAATAAAGTTATCGCCAAGCTTCATCTTGGCCACCATCGTGTCGCTCTCCACCACACGAACAACGTCATCGTAGAGGCAGTTGTTTGTCACTGCCAGTTCGTCGGTGGCATAATATGCCGTGTCCTTCATCGGGCTTTCGGCAAGCTGGTATATCTCAAAATGCAGGTCGCGGTAGCCTTTCGAGCCGCTTGCGGTCGTGTAGATATCCGACACGGTGAAGGAAAGCACCACCGAGTCGATGATTGAATTCTGGTCAAACTCCACACCGGCGTCGTTGGCCGTAGTTATCTGCGTGTAGTAGATGCCCTCCGATGTGCCGAACACGGCGTCGCTGTAGCATCCCACCAGCACACTCGACTGGCCTGATGTCAGCAGCGAGTCATCGTATACAGTCATAGCCGTACCATAGGCGGTATCGACAATGCCCTCATAGAGCGTCGAAGGGTCCTGCAGGTCGACACCCAGGTCCGACTCCTTCTCATCGCAGGCATTCAGAATCAGTAAAGCCGAAAGGCATATAGCAAAATGGAAAAATCTCTTTGGCATAAAAGGTATCAGTTGTTAATGTTGCTGCCAATCACAGTGTCGTACAGCTTGTTGATTTGTTCGTAGAAAGCGGTTTTGTCAGGATTGTACTCCACAATGTGGCGTTTGTTCTCGCGTGCGAAGGCCACCAGCTCAGGGTCGGCATTGGGTGAGGCGATGACTATGCCGTGGGCGTAGGTGATAGCAGCCTTGGTCAGCGTCATATAGTCAAGGTTCTCGAACAACCGCAGGTCCTTGGCCGTCGCGCCGTCGGCTTTCAACTTGCGCTCCATATCAGGGCCGAAGCCACCCTTGAAGGCATCGTTGGTGATCGAAAAGACCGTCTTGGTTCCCGAGAAAAAGGCATTCTCTTTGTTGATGCGGCGCAGGTAGAACGGGATCATACACGAGAACCAGCCCGTGAAATGGATTAGGTGCGGCTGCCACGCCAGCTTGCGCACAGCCTCGAGTGTACCGCGGCCGAAGAAGAGGATACGCTCGTCGTTGTCGGTGCTGAACTTGCCCTTCTCGTCAAAAAAGCCCTTGTGACGCGTGAAGTACTCCTCATTGTCTATAAAATACACCTGCATACGGGCCGAAGGTATAGAGCCCACCTTGATGATAAGCTGGTGGTCGGCATTGTTGACAATGAGATTCATACCCGAAAGGCGGATAACCTCGTGCAGCTGGTTCTTGCGCTCGTTCACCTCATTGAAACGCGGCATAAAGACTCGAATCTCACGTCCTTTTTCCTGTGCAAACGAAGGCAGATAACGCCCAATATAAGAATTTTCATTCTCTGGCACAAAAGGCATAATCTCTTGATTGACAAATAGTATTCTTCCCTTTCCCATAATTAATGTATATTATATATCCGATGCAAAGTTACGAAACTTTGGCAAAACGGCAAAATTTATTTTCTAAAAGCCATAAAAAACCTGCCTGTCTACCCTGTTCCGCACGCGGAGCAAAAGAGAAATATGCCATACAAAAAGTTAAAAATACATTTAAACTTCCTTAAATCAAATTATTTGTGTACATTTGCCAAATGAAATAAAACCGCGACATCTTTCTAACGGTTTTATATTCACTGAATTATCATACAATTAACATTTCACGACAACCCAAATGTCAGACAAATACAAATTCACCGACGCAGACAAGGCTTTCGTTGCAAAGGCAGAACAATACTGTGCTGCCAGTGAGCAATGCCGCACGGCAGTAAAAGAAAAACTACTGGCTTGGGGAGCCGACAGGGAGTTGTCAAGCCGCATCATCGACTATCTGGTCGATAACGAATACATCGATGAGGCTCGCTATTGCAAACTCTACTGCGATTCCAAACTGCGCCTTCAAAAATGGGGACGCATAAAAATCAACTATATGCTGCGCAGTAAACGCATCGACAACAAGCTCATTGCCAACGCGCTGCAGCAGATGGACAACAATCAGTACCGCGAAGTGCTGCAGCAGCTGGCCGAGAGCAAACTGCAGACAATCCACGATGACGACCCGCGCAAGCGCAAGGCCAAGCTCACCTCTTTCCTTGCATCGCACGGCTTCGAGGCCAACGAGATACAGGACGCGATAGCCGACTATGACTTCTAAAACTGAAACAATCAAAATACAACATAAACTATGACAAAAAAAATACTTCTTCTGACAGCAATGGCCCTCCTGTTTGCGCCAATGGCTATGGCCGAGGGCAACACAAACGACGCCGCTACAAGCGACAGTACCAGCACCCCCAAGGGCGTATGGACGACATCGTCGACACCGGCTCTCAAGATAGGTGAATTCATCTACCACAACTGGTCGGCCACCGGCAACTCGCAGATCGACATCACCGGCACCTTCTTCGGCAACTACAAATACACCCACCCCAAATTCGTATGGGACAATATCGCCGACCTCGCCTACGGTTTCGCCTGGCAAGACCTCGACAACTCGGCCGAGGACAGCGTCGGAGGCCGCTTTGAGACTCGCCGCAAGAGCAACGACAAGATAGACCTTACTTCCGCCCTCTCGTGGAAGGCCTACAAGGACTGGGGCGCCAGCTTCACGGCCAACTTCAAGTCGCAGTTCGGCAAGGGCTACACCTACGAAGGCATTGGCTACAATGCCATCGCCACCGAGGTGTCGAGCTTTATGGCTCCCGGCTATCTGACCACGGCCCTCTCGTTCGAGCTGAAGAAGACCGACTGGTCCGTCTCGCTCTCTTTCCTGACCGGCAAGACCACCTTCGTCTACAACGACTCGCTGATAGCCAACGGCTACAACTACGGTGTTATCCAGAACGACGACTTCAACGCCGCCGACCCCTCGACATTCACCCACGCCTATTTCGCCCTCGGTTCGTATGTCAAGGCTCAATACCTGAAGAAAGACATCCTTCCGAGCCTCGACCTCTACGCTCGTGCCGAGCTCTTCTACGACTACAAGAAACCCAAGAATATGGCTTGGGGCGACAATATGGCCACCGATTCAAAATATGCGCTTGCCGAAGGTGAGCAGTGGACCGACCTGCAGAACTTCAACTGGATGAAGAAGCGCGGCTTCGAGACCGACCTCGACTTCGAACTCAAACTCGACTATCGCTTCTCGAAACACATCTCGGCCAACTTCGCCCTCAACCTGAAATGGGATACCGATTTCAGCGGTATGGGCAACTGGGGCCACTGGCAGATCTACCAGATGGCCGGCGTGCAGGTCTTCTTCAACTGGAAGACTCCCAAGAGCTGAAATAAAGCAAAGATAAATAGAAGTTATAGAAGTAAAAGAGAAGTTAAGGGGAGTTAAGGGACAAATGTACCGGTTCGGTTGGTATTGTCCCTTAACTCCCCTTAACTTCTCAATAATTTCCCTTTCACTCCTCTTTCACTCCCCTCTTGTTCACTCAAACAGGAAGTGGCAGCGCGAGGCGTAGCGCAGGCCTATAAGTTGCACGGCCGAGCCTTTGTTGATGGCTATCTGCAGACGGCCCGTGGCCGAAACGGTCAGCAATATGTTGCCCATACGGACGTCGCTGTAGTGGCGGCAGACGCTCTTGATGTCCTCAAAACGGTCGTTGCTGCCCAAGCGCCATTCAATCTTGACCTTGAAACGGCGACCGGCACGCAGCGCCTCGAAATCGTCATAGCTGATATTCAAATCGGCATTGCCATAGCTGTCGATGCCCGTAACCATAGCCACCAGTTCGTTGCCGTCGAGCTGCGCCTGCGGCTGCACACGGCGGCGCAACGGCTCGCACGGCACACCTATCTGGCTTGGCAACACGCCCGACAGCAGCTGCTGCACGGCATCGCAATACACATCGTTGGCGAGAAACGACAACGACCTTAATGACTGGGGCGGAACAAGTTCCACCACCTCGTCGCAGCCGTCGTCGAGCGACTGCTCCAGCAATTTGCGGTCGCTGCAAATAAAATATTGTCCCCTCCACGACACAAGCAGCGGATTGGGGAACGGAGCCGAAGTCTCGGCCTTGTCGCACCCGACATCTATAATGTGGACCGTGCCCGCCGGAAATGTCGAACAGCCATAGCGGACAATTCCGATCGTGGTCGCCGAATCGTTCCACTGCTGGCTGTGGCTCAAATCGACAATACGCACGCCCGGGACAAGCGAAAAGAGCCTGCCCTTGACCATAGCGGCAAAAAAGTCGCGCGTCCCCCAGTCGGTTGTAAGTGTAACAATAGGTGCGTCCATTTGTTAAAGATGTATATAAGTGCTTTACTTTCAGTGGACAAGCTACAAAGATACTCGCAGCGTCCGTTTTGCAAATTTACAAAAAGTTTTTCAACGCAAGCAAAAAAACTTTCATTCTTCGCTCGCCAATGCTCCGCCAGGGTTCCATTGCCCTGAAAATGAATCCTCTCCGCTGCCGCAGAAGGCCGACATCGAACCTCTGGCCGCCATCATCACCGAAGGCTGAAAAACAACCTTCAACACACACTGCCATAACATACAGAATACGAGTATATAAAATCATAATTTCGCCATACCAAGACTGGTTGATGTCCGCTTGTTGTCCGCTTGATGTCCGCTTGTTGTCCGCTTTAAAAGCGGACAACAAGCGGACATCAAGCGGACAACAAGCGGACATCAACCAGTCTTGGTCTTGTAAAGAGCTAAGGAACAATCAGTTATAACGCGATGTTGACATTTGGTCATTTTGTTGGTTTTCAGATGTTTAAGTAAAACGGGTGTGATTTTAACAAATTTTTAAGTTTTTGCCGTTGCGAGGAATGTTGATATTAAATGGATTTTTTGAACACGGATTGTACGGATCAACACGGATTCCTATCCGTTCTATCCGCGCAATCCGTGTTCATTATTCAGCGGTGCTCGAGGTCGTTCCCGTGGTCTGTCGGGCAAATTTGCCGCAGCAAGCACAAAGCCCCGAAGGGGCGATGGACAATATTGTAATGCTATGGCTTGATAATGCAACCCACCCTGGATTGTTAATGCTTGACGGTGCGACACACCCCGGATTGCCGATGTTTGATGGTGCGACACACCCCGGCCTTCGGCCACCCCTCTCCGAGAGGGGATGGCGCGGCAGCGTAACACTTTCTAAACATTGACAATTAAAGTGATGCGGCAGCCCATCCCCTCTCGGAGAGGGGTGGCCGAAGGCCGGGGTGTGTCGCACAAGCCGTTCCGATACTGACGTGGTGAACAAAATCGAAGGCCGGGGTGTGTCGCACCAGCCGTTCAGATAGCTAAAAAACAAAGGCTGGGGGTGTGTCGCGCCGTCAAGCCAATGCCCTACGTTGTTTTCCGTCGGCCCTTCGGGACTTTTTTATTGCGTCTCTTTTTCCCGCAGGGGTTCCGCTGCGATCCACCCCTGCCTGTAATCCTTTGCCCTTTCAGGGCTAATGCTACGACAGGTGTTTATTGATTAGGGTGTGACGATACAACACACCCCGCCAAGACTTAAGTCCAAATAGAAAATTCAACACAAGAGAAAGATAGAGAGCGGAAACTTAGTTTAAGTTTCCTTTCTCTATTTTAATAATTATTTGTATCTTTGTACATCGGTGTCTGATGGGCACAGATGGTTTATTTATTGTCTAATCAAAAAGTTATATAATATATGTCACTGCTATCTATACGCAATTTGCACGCCTCGATCGGCGACCGCGAGATACTGAAGGGCGTCAATCTTGAAATCAACAAGGGCGAGGTGCACTCGATAATGGGACCTAACGGCAACGGCAAGAGCACCCTGGCAGGCATAATTGCCGGCAACCCTAAATACACCGTCACCGAGGGCGAGGTGATTTATAACGGCAAGAACATCCTTGACCTTCCGGTCGATGTGCGCGCCAACGAGGGCATCTTCCTCGGATTCCAGTATCCGGTCGAGATTCCGGGTGTCACTATCACCAACTTTATGCGCACCGCCATCAACGAGCAGCGCAAATACCGCGGCCTCGACCCGCTGAGCGGCGCAGAGTTCTTGAAGCTGATGGAGGAGAAGAAGAAGGTTGTGGAGATGACCACCAACCTTGCCAACCGCTCGGTGAACGAAGGCTTCAGCGGCGGCGAGAAGAAGAAGAACGAGATATTCCAGATGGCTATGCTCAACCCCACTCTGGCCATACTGGACGAGACCGACTCGGGCCTTGACATCGACGCCCTGCGCATTGTTGCCAACGGCGTCAACCAGCTGCGCAGTCCCGAGAACGCGACTGTCGTCATCACCCACTATCAGCGTCTGCTGGACTATATCGTGCCCGACTTTGTCCACGTGCTCTACGAGGGTCGCATCGTCAAGACGGGTCCCAAGGAGCTGGCGTTGGAGCTGGAGAAGAAAGGCTATGAATGGATTAAAGAGGAACTTGGCAAGTAAGTACGGCGATGATTAGGAAAGACATTTTACCCGATATATGGGGCGATAGCTGGCACAGCGAGGCCACGGAGCAGACCCTGACGGTGGCTCGTGGCACGGAGCGCACGGTGGTGCTGTGCAACCCCGCCGACGCCCCGATGTTTATGCTTCGCGAGGGGCTGGGCTATAACGTGATGCCCGACATTGAGAACCTGCGCATCAATGTGGAGCAGGGCGGCCGCTTCACGCTCTACCGCCTGCAGGGAATGAACACCACTGCGCAGCATATCACGCAACTCAACCTGACTATGCAGGACGACGCCACGGTGGACCTGTGTACCGTAACGCTGGGCGGCGGCCACGTGAGGAACAACATCACGGTGCGTATGCAGGGCGAGGGCTGCCGTCTGAACGCCGACGGGCTGTATCTGATTGACCGCGAGCAGGAGTGTGACAACTACATCTTCGTAGAGCACGCCAAGCCCCGCTGCCACAGCCGCGAGCTGTACAAGGGCATTATGGACGATGCGGCGCGGGCCCGCTTCAACGGTCACGTGCTGGTGCAGGACGGCGCCGTGAAGACAGAGGCCTACCAGACCAACCACAACATCCTTTTGACCGACAAGGCACACGTGGACACGCGGCCTTTCCTGGAAATATACAATGACGACGTGAAGTGCTCGCACGGCAGCACCGTGGGACAGCTCGACAGCCAGGCAATGTTCTACCTGATGACACGCGGCATCAGCGAGCGCACGGCGGTCACGATGCTCAGCTATGCCTTCTGCGACGAGGTGATACGCAATATCGGCATCAGCTCGCTGCGCGATGCCGTGGGCGATATGGTGAAGAAGCGTCTGCACGGAGAGTTGACACCCTGCGACGAGTGCGCACTGCACTGCACGAGTCCCTGCAACGGTCCCGAAGCCAATTTCCACATAGACCCCACCAAGCTGTAACGCGAAGATGAGACGAGGCCTGCTTTTGCTGCTGATGCTGGTTCCCGCAATGGTGTGGGGACAGGGCGACGACTGCCACTACAAGTTCAGCGGAAGCGACAAGAGCGACTTCGAGAAAGGCGTTGAGGCATACAACAACAAGCGCTACCAACAGTGTATCACGCTGATGCGCAAGGTGTCGGCCAAGCATCGCACCGCCGCCGACCCTTACTTTTATATGGGCGTGGCGGGCGTCAAAGGTGGCGAGCGGCCTGCAGCGATACGCAACAATTTCACCAAGCTCTTCAAATACTGCCCCGACTACCCGAACGCGCTGGCCTACTTCTATATGGGCGTGGTCCACTACACCTACAAGGAGTATGACAAGGCCGTAGAGCAGCTGAACCGCTATTTCGACATCACCAACCAGCAGCCCAACCAGGCATACGACGCCGTGTATGAGGAGGCATCGACCTACTTGTACTGGTCGGAGTTCCTGAACGAGGCGCTGCAGAACCAGGTGCCATTCTTCCCGACAGTTATGAGAGGTGTATCGTCGCGCTATGACGAGTACAGGCCCTATCTTACTCCAGACGGCAGGGAGATGTACTATCTGCGCCAGGTGCCGGCATCGAAGCAGAAGACTTTTTATAACAAGGAGTCGGACGAGATGGTGCTGCGTCTGTTCACAAGCCGCTGGAAGGACACTGCCTTCACCTCCGGCGAGGAGTTGCCGCCGCCATTCAACGAGGACGGCGAGATTTCCTGCATCACGACAACAGCCGACGGCAACCTGATGTACCTGTCGCTGATGCGCCGCGAGAAGGGCTATGCGAACTGCGACATCTATTTCAGTGAGCGCCAGAGCGGGAAATGGGGTCCGCTGCAGAACGCCGGTCGCAACGTCAACGGCGAGCGCACGTGGGAGTCGCAACCCAGCATCACCGCCGACGGGCAATATCTATACTTTGTCTCCAACCGCAACGGCGGCTATGGCGGCGACGATATCTGGTATTGCAGACGATTGGAGAACGGCGACTGGAGTAGGGCAGAGAACCTGGGCCCGGCGGTCAACACTGCCGGCAACGAGAGACTGCCGTTCATCCACGCCGATGGCAAGACACTCTATTTCGCCTCTAACGGCTGGCAGGGCTTCGGAGGGTACGATATGTATTTCATCAACCTGACCGACACATATCTGCAACGGCCGACAAACCTCGGGCTACCTATAAACAGCGAGGAGAACGACATCAGCTTCAACGTCACCGTGGACGGCAAGCGAGGCTACTTTGCCGGCAAGTCGACCGAATGGGCCGGCATAGGTGGCAACGACATATTCACCTTCGAGCTTTATCCTGCCGCACAGCCCGAGGAGAGTGCCATAGTCTATGGGCAGATGAAAGACAGCAAGGGCAATCCTCTGACAGGCACTATCAAGGTGTTGAGGCAGAAAGCCGACGGCGACCGATATATAGTCAACGGCAACGAAGGACGCTTTGCCTTGGCGGTGGCGGCAAGGGGCGACAACACAGTGATAGTTGACGCCGATGGCTTCCTGCCGCGTGTTGTCTGCGGCAATGCAGCGCAACTGAAGCGCGACCTCGTGGCAGCCGACTTTACTCTGCATCCCGCCGAGCTGTGGGGGCGCTATCCTATCCCCAACCTTAACCCCAAGCATAAGACCTTCAGCACCATTCTTGACGCATACGTTGACTACCTGCTGGAACATCCCAAGATGCACATACGCATAGAGAGTACCAAGTTGGAAGAGGCTAAAGCGATATACGACTACCTGGTTTCGCGCCAGCTGAGAGCCGAGCGGCTGGAATACAAGCAGAACAGTGCGCTGGCTAAACCGCAGATAGTAATAACACAAATGTAGAAGGCTATGAAACCGATACTGCGAGTATTCAGCTATTTGCGCCACTATCCTAAGGAGATTACGCTCAACATCGTATTCAATCTCCTCTCTATCTTGTTCAACCTATTCTCGTTTGTGCTTATTGTGCCGGTCATAGAACTGTTCTTCGGTATGACTGAACCGCCTGCAGTAGAGCCTGCTTTCGGCTTCAACCAAAGCGCGTTGACCGACTGGACGATGTATCATCTGTACCAATACAAGGAGAGTGTAGGGCTGTGGACCTGTCTTTTTACCTTTGCCGGCGGCTACCTTGTATGCGTGCTGCTGTACGACCTGACACGCTATCTGGGGCTCTTTTTCCTCAGCCCCATCCGCAACGGGGTGCTGAGACGGCTGCGCGACGACATATACCACAAGATAACCATTCTGCCTATATCCTTCTTTTCGGGCAAACGCAAAGGCGACCTCATAAGCCGTATGTCGGCAGACCTTGCCGACATTGAATGGAGCGTTGTCAGCACCCTGCAGTCGCTTATTAAAGACCCGATTAATGTGATTGTCTTTGCCGCCGCGTTGATATTCATCAGTCCGCGACTGTTCCTGCTTTTCCTCATTATTCTGCCTCCCGCTGTGTTTCTTATCAGTAAGATAGGCAAAAGCTTGAAACGCAACTCTATAAAAGGGCAGGAGAAGCTTGGCGAGATGATGTCGACCTACAAAGAAACACTGGACAATCTGGAATGCGTGAAGGCCTACAGGCGTGAGCATTATAGGCAAGAACAATTCGAAAACGTCAACAGGAACTACAGCCGACGTATGATGCGCGTGGCACGGCGGAAGGAGGCCGGCAGCCCGCTGTCGGAAGTGCTGGGAACCATTGGGTTGGGATTTATACTCGTATTGGGCGGCAACGCCGTGCTGGGCGGCGACATCCAGGCATCGGTTTTTATACTTTTCGTCATCATCTTTGCCCGTCTGATACCTCCTGTCCAGGCTATTGTCAAAGCTTACAGCAGTCTGCAGAAAGGCAGCGCCTCGGCAATGAGGATATTCGAAATACTCGATGCCGACGAGAGAATAACAGAGATGCCCAACGCAGTTGTAATGACTGCCTTCGAGAACAGCATCGAGTATAAAGACGTCAGCTTTGCCTATGACAACGAGAAGAACGACAAGACATACGTGCTTGACCACATCGACCTTGTAATCCCCAAGGGCAAAAAAGTGGCCATTGTAGGTCCCTCGGGAGCAGGCAAGACGACATTGGCCGACCTGCTGCCACGCTTCTATGACCCCACTGGAGGCGAGATAAGCATTGACGGAACGCCCATCAAGACGATGAACATCAACTCGCTGCGCCGTAATATAGGAGTTGTGTCGCAAAACTGCATCCTCTTCAACGATACTATAGCCAACAACATAACTTTCGGGCTGAAAGACGTACCCCTTGAACGTATTCGCGAGGCGGCACGCATTGCCAACGCCGACGACTTCATAATGCAGATGCCGCAAGGCTACGACACCTCTGTAGGCGACCACGGAAGTGCCCTCAGCGGGGGTCAGCGCCAGCGCATCAGCATTGCCCGCGCCGTGCTGCGAAACCCTCCGATACTGATACTTGACGAGGCGACATCGGCACTTGACAACGAGTCGCAACGGGCTGTGCAAAAGGCTCTTGACGGCGTTATGCAGAACCGCACTTCAATAGTCATCGCCCACCGTCTTTCAACAATTGAGAATGCCGACATAATTATCGTAATGGACCACGGAAAAATCGTTGAAAAAGGCACCCATTCTGAACTTTTGGCGCTCGGCGGAACCTATAAAAGCCTTGTCGAACTACAGAGTCCAAGCAAAAAATAATCAGTATTAACATATTCTAATTCAGTATTATTACGCGGCTGTTTCAAAATAATTGGAAATAAAATTTTGCCAGTTTGCAAAAAGTTAGTACTTTTGCACCCTCAAAAGAAGAGAAATCGGGAGTTTAGCTCAGCTGGTTCAGAGCACTTGCCTTACAAGCAAGGGGTCATTGGTTCGAATCCAATAACTCCCACATCAAACGGAGACAGAAAGTCTCCGTTTTTTTTGCATTATATTTTGCCATTTCCAGCAAAAAATGTAACTTTGCAAGTGATGAAAAGAAATATTATTTTAGATATTGCGCTGTTATTATGCACTTTGGCTGCATTTACGGGATGTCGTAACAAGACTATACCCGAAAATGTGATTGATACTGCCACCTTTGCAAGCTTCCTTACCGAGGCACATCTCATAAACAGCTACGACTACGTTGTCGTTGCCGCCAGCAGAGATTCGCTGGGCTACCAGACAGGAGCCGCCTACGATTCGCTGCTGGCAAAATATAACATCACGCAAGCCGACTACGACACCACCCTGGCCTATTATATGAACCACCCCAAGACTCTCGAGGAAATCTACAGACGCGTTACAGAAAACCTTAGGGACAAGCTTGAAAATATACCGAAGGACAAGAGCGGGGTTGACACCACAGAGAACTCTCGCGAACGGAACTTTCACCGCAGAATCTTAATCCAATAATCAGAACAATGTTAGTCAAGACATACGGCAGTGCCATCTTTGGCGTAAACGCAATAACAATTACCATTGAAGTCAGCGTAGAGCAAGGCGTTAACTTCACCATTGTCGGCTTGCCCGACAACGCCGTAAAGGAAAGCCAGCAACGCATCCAGTCGGCCCTCAACCAATGCGGCTTGCACATACCGCAAAGGCACGTCGTCATTAATATGGCTCCGGCCGACATACGCAAAGAAGGCTCCGCTTACGACCTGCCACTGGCAATAGGTATCATTGCCGCCGACGGACACGTCAAGCCTGACGATCTTGACAAATATGTCATTATGGGCGAGCTCTCGCTTGACGGCAGCCTGCGGCCAATAAAAGGTGCCCTGCCGATGGCAATAGAAGCCCGTAAACGTAAATTCAAAGGCTTTATCCTTCCTAAAGACAATGCACGCGAAGCAGCCATAGTCAACAATCTCGACATCTATGGCGTCTCCAACATACAAGAAGTCATTGCGTTCTTCAACGGCACAGGCACCATCGAGAAGACCGTTGTCGACACCCGTGCCGAGTTTGCACGCAGCCTTGACCAGTACGAGTTCGACTTTGCCGATGTCAAAGGGCAAGAGCAGATAAAACGCGCTCTCGAGATTGCTGCTGCCGGCGGCCATAACGTGCTCCTCATTGGACCTCCGGGCAGCGGTAAGACAATGCTTGCCAAGCGACTGCCGTCCATCCTTCCACCACTGAGCCTTGAAGAATCACTCGAAACAACACAGATACACAGCGTTGCCGGCAAGATGCGCAAAGAAGACTCGCTCATTGCCGTGCGTCCCTTTCGCGCCCCGCACCACACCATCTCCGACGTGGCACTTGTCGGTGGCGGCGCCAACCCGCAGCCTGGCGAAATATCACTGGCCCACAACGGCGTGCTGTTTCTCGACGAGCTTCCCGAATTCAAACGCACAGTGCTCGAAGTGCTGCGTCAGCCTATGGAAGAACGCAGTGTCACCATCAGCCGCGCCAAGATGACCACCGAATACCCCGCAGCCTTTATGCTTGTTGCAGCTATGAACCCCTGTCCCTGCGGCTACTACAACCATCCCACAATCGAATGCACCTGCAATGCCGGCGCCGTCAACAAATACCTTAACAAAATCAGCGGACCGCTGCTCGACCGCATCGACCTTCACATCGAGGTGACGCCTCTGCCACATTCCGCCCTTGCCGAGAAAAAGCTGGGCGAGCCCAGTGCCGTCATACGTCAGCGTGTCATTGCCGCCCGCAAGATACAGGAAGAGCGTTACAAGAACTATAAAGGCATCCACTGCAACGCCCAAATGAACCAGAAGCTCTTCCGTCAATGGTGCGACATCGATGCCGAGTGCCAGGAACTGATGAAGAACGCAATGGACCGCCTCGGCCTCAGTGCACGAGCCTACGACCGCATTCTCAAGGTTGCCCGCACCATTGCCGACCTCGATGCATCGCCCAACATCAACACAATCCACCTCAGCGAAGCCATCAATTACCGTTCACTCGACCGCGACAGCTGGGGACGATAAAACCAAACCATCTGATATGAGATTTCTACATACAGCCGATCTTCATCTCGGGCAGATAATGTACCAGTATTACGACCGAGTGGATGAGCACGACCATTTCTTCAAGCAGCTGACCGAATGGTGTGGCGAACACCAACCAGACGCGCTATTAGTGAGTGGCGATGTGTTCGATATTCAGCAGCCCAGCGCAGCGGTAAAGGCTTACTTCAACCGTCGGTTTGTAGAGTTGCACCGGCAGTTTCCCGAAATGGCGATTGTGGTGACAGCCGGCAACCACGACTCAGCGTCGCGCATCGAGGCCGACAGCGAGGTGTGGGGAATGGCAGGCGTGACGCTGGTCGGCTACGGCCCCGCATCCGATGTGCTCGAACACGACGACGGATGGCAGGACCGCTTCATCGTCGAACTGCCGACAGGCTTCATAGTTGCGCTTCCTTTTATGTCAAGTTTCCGTCCCGATGTGGTGCAGTCGCTGCTCGGCCGCGTCGAGCAGCGCAACGCAGACGGACTGCCAGTGGTCCTGATGGGCCACCAGGCCGTGGGCGGCAGCGACTATACAGGCCATAGTGACATCGGCAACCTGCGGATGCTGAACAGCGAGGAGCTGGGCAAAGGCTATGACTACCTGGCACTTGGCCACATACACCGTCCGCAGACACTCAACCAAGACCTGACCGATGAATACACCGAACACAGCAGCTATCCGAGCGGCATAATGCGCTATTCAGGCAGCGCGCTTCACGTGAGCTGCGATGAGCAATATCCGCATTCGGTGAGCCTGGTAGACATCGACCGCCATAATGGAAATGTCGAGTTGCGGCGACTGACAATCAACGAGCTGCGACACTTTTACCTTTTGCCCGACATCGACAAGGATGCAGCGCAGTCGGCCGAAGAGATTTACAGCCTAATCGACGATTTCTGCACTACCAAAGGAAGCGGCTACATAAGGCTTAGGATAGACAGCAAGACCGCGCTGCCGGCTGATTTCATCCAGACTATCTACGACAAACTGGAGGCGACGGGCAATGAAGTGAGATTCAACCCTAAGACAATCTGGGAGAACGGCACGGAAGAGGACGGAGAAGAGAAAAAGCCCGATTTCGAGGTGGCAGAGCTACAGCAAATGACCAATCCCTTAGAGTTTGTAAGGAAAATTATAGACCAATACCCTGAATTGAACATAGGCGAACTGGAGAGTGACTTTGCGGAAATAGAAGCAGAAATGCAGAAAGGAGAGGAGGCAAAATGAAAATTCTTGAACTGCATCTTAGAAACATCGCCTCTATTGTCAAAGCCGACATAGACTTCGAGAAGGACACCGGTATGATCGACCCCGACACAGGTCAGGCTGCCCGTATGTTCCTTATCTTCGGCGACACAGGCACTGGCAAATCGGTGCTTCTCGACGGAATAGCGATGGCTCTGTTCGGCAAGACGCCTCGCACAGAGGGTGTTGTCAACAGAGCCCGCAATACATTTGTGAGCGGTAGCGGCAGTGAGATAAACATCACAAGCATAGAACAATACACACGCCTTGGCATCACAGAAAAGGACGAGTGCTACAGCGAAGTGGTGTTTGCTGGCAACGATGGCGTCGACTACCGCGCCAAGATGGAGCTTGGAGTGGCACGTATGCGTAACGGCAACTACAAGAACCGCAAGAAATGGACGCTCAAAGCAGGCGAGCAGGCACCGGTAGAGGGCGAACAGTGCGGCAAGATGATAGAGGCTGCCGTCGGGATGAACTTTGACCAGTTCAACCGTTTGGCAATGTTGGCGCAAGGCCAGTTCGCCACCTTCCTCTGCGGAGGTCGCGAAGAACGTGCCGACATACTGGAAAAGCTCACGAACACCTCAATCTTCTCCGACTACGGAAGGGCAATCAAAAACCTGTATGACAAGAAAAAAGAGACTTCTGAAAAGCTGAAGAGCGCCTATGAGAAAGCTGCCGAATATGTCATTCCGTCCGAGGTGCTGGAGCAGCTCAAGGGACAGATGGCCGACAGTGAAACCAAAGAGAAGGCGGCTGCCGCCAACCGCAAAGCGCTAAGCGACAAAATAGCACTCGTAACGAAGGCCGAAGAGAGCAATAGCAAGATCACGTCGGCAAAGACAAAATTGGATGAGCTCGCCGCCGAGATGCAGAGCGAAGAATACGCCACAAAGAGAAGTCTCTGCAAAGATTGGGACGATACCGACAGCATAAGGAAGACGATGAGCGACCTGATGGCCGGCAAAGAGGCGCTGGTCGCCATTGGCAAGGACGAGGTCCGGCTGAAAGCTGAATTTGAGAGTCTGACCGCCGACCTCCTATGGCGCAATGAGGTTATGGACAGACGCGCCGCCTCTATCAATCAAGAGAAAGCGTGGATTAAAGAGCGTGAGGACAAGGACGCGCTTTACTCTGAGGCCAAAGTGATTTGTGCCAGGTTGGAACAGTACAAACGTGAACGAGGCTCACTCGACGCGTTGAAGAGAGAGAAGTCCGCCGCCGAACAACAGGTGGCGACACTTACCGAGGCCGTACAGAAAGCCGAGAATGATAAAAACCAGGCAGAAAGCATAGTGAAAGCAACCGAAGCCGTCATCAAGAAGTTGACCGAGCAACGCGACGCACTCGAGCCTGCCAAGCTTGATGAGAAACAGCGCGAGCTGAATCGGCTGAAGATGGCCTTCGAAAAGCTGTCCACAGACTATAAGGCGCTGGTGCAGAAGAGGACAGAACGGTCCGAAAAGGCCGTAAGGCTGCAGCGGCTCGAGCAACAAAGGCAAGAGCAGGAGCAGCTGCTGGAAAAGGCTCAGGCCCAAGCCCAAGCCGACAAGAAAGAATACGAGAAGTCGCTCAAACGCTTCTCCACAATCAACGCCAGCCTCGAAGAGACCATCGAGACACTGCGCAGCAAAATAGCCGAAGAACATACCAAGATTTGCCCGCTGTGCGGCCAGACCATAGAGAAACCCTTGCTGACACGCGACGACTTCTCCGCCCTCGTAAAGCCCTACTACGAAGAGCAAAAGGAGGCCAAAGCCGCAGCCGACCTTTCGCAGGAAAAGCTGACGACCATAAGCAATGCCTTCAACGTGCTGAAGGGCGAATTGAATACGTTGACGACAGGCATACAGAACGACACGGCGAGCATCGACAGGCAGGAAGCAGCGCTGAAACCGCGTATGGAAAAGGCCTCAATAGCGATGGACGACGACGTGGAACAAACCATTGCCAATCGCGTCAAGGAGGTGGAAACGAGCGAGGAAAGACTGCAGCAAAAACGCCAGCAGGTGAACGACCTGCAGCAGACCATCAATGACAAGGTGAAAGAGAAAAGTCCGCAGGACAACACGTTGCGCGATAGCATACAACGCTTTACGGAAGCAAAGCTGAATAAAAGCCAGAACGACAATCGAATCGTGGAATTGGCAGAAAAGGCAGCTACTATGGGCTCCGACATAAAGAAGATGCAACTTGAGCTTGGCAAGCAGATTGGCACAACCTTCCCGGCGTGGGAGGCCGAAGTCGACACCGTTGCTGAGAAACTGCGCAAGGAGGCCGAAGAATATAATTCGCGTAAAGAGCGACTGAAGAGCGACACAGCAGCTTTGTCGCAAGAGAGCGAGCAACTGGAACAGATGAAGACGGTGTGCGACGGCATAAGGGAAAAACATAGTGAATGGCCCGTCGCCACCATAGGGCGCAAACTGGAAAGCGGCGCAATCGTCCAACAGTGGAACGGTCTATCGTCGCGATGCAGCGTGGTGGAAAACGAGTTCAAGAACTGTAACGAGAGCATAGCGAGATGCGAGAGCGAACTGGCCGAATGGCGCCGTCAGAGCGGCAAGGACGACGACTATCTGGTGCGGCTTATGGCAATGCGTGAGGAGATTATGGTCACGCGGCAATACCTGACCGAGAAAGAGAGCGACCGAAAAATATGGTCGAAAACACTCGACGATGCAACTGTCGATAGCGACGCGGCCCGCACAGCCCTTGGGCTCAACGACGGCGACGCACTGCCCGACCGAGGCGAACTGGAAGACCAGCGCAACGCCGAAGAACAGGCCGAGAAAGCCGCTAACGCCCTCTATGCAGAGGCGAAGGCCAAGCTGACCGCCAACAAAGACTTTGAAGCAAAGGAGGCAGAGGCGAAAACGGCGTTTGAGAAGGCACAGAAACAGACCGACCACTGGTCGGTGCTGAACAAGCGCTTTGGCGGCGAACGCTTCCGCAACCTCGTGCAGACCTACATACTGCGGCCCCTGCTCAACAACGCCAATATGTACCTGCGTCAGATAACAGAGCGCTACAGCCTGACTTGCAGCGAAGAAAACGAGCAGCTCTCGATACTCGTGCTCGACCGCTTCAATCGCAACGAGGTTCGAAGCGCTGCGGTGCTGTCGGGCGGCGAGAAGTTTATGATTTCGCTCGCACTGTCGCTTGCATTGTCGTCGCTCAACCGTTCGGATATGAATGTAAACATACTTTTTATCGATGAAGGTTTCGGCACCCTCGACCAGGAATGTCTAAGCAGCGTGATGAATACACTGGGTCGGCTGAGCGAGATGAGCGGCCAGGGAGGTCGCCGAGTGGGAATAATATCGCACCGCGAAGAACTGCTTGGCTGCATACCCAACAAGATAAAGCTCAACAAAATAGGTGAGGGCCGCAGCAGCGTCGAAGTGGTCTACGAACCCTAAAGGCATAGTTAGACATCACCACTCGCAGCAGAATACCTCGGGTTTGGCCCCTTTTTTGTTCGTGTCAACACTGGTTGTTGTCCGCTTGTTGTCCGCTTGATGTCCGCTTGTTGTCCGCTTTAAAAGCGGACAACAAGCGGACATCAAGCGGACAACAAGCGGACAACAACCAGTGTTGGTATGGGGAAAAATAGTAGATGGCGTTATAACTATACAACGAAATACCGTTATAACTCAATGTAAAAAAAAAGGCTGCATTACTGCAGCCTTTTTTATTGATTGAGGTTGACGGGTTACTTGTTTTCGCCTTCGTCAGCTTTCTCAAGTTCCTCTTTGAGGTTAGCCAGTACGTCGAGGTCGCCGAGAGTGGTCTTTTCAAGAGTGTCGTTGATCTTCTTGACGGTCTTCTTGGTGGCGCGCTCTTTCTTGGCCTCGCTGTCGTCGGCACGGCCTTCGCCCTCAACGGCGTCCTGGTTGACGCGGGTGTGGGAGACGATGATTTTCTTGTTCTCTTTGGAGAACTCGATGACCTTGAAGTCGAGGGTTTCGCCGTTCTTGGCTTTGCTCTTGTCGGCCTTCTCAAGGTGACGCATCGGTGCGAAGCCTTCAACGCCGTAGGGCAGCGTAACGGTGGCGCCCTTGTCGTTTATCTGGCTGATGGTGCCCTGGTGTACGGAACCGACGGTGAAGATGCTTTCATAGACATCCCAGGGGTTCTCTTCGAGCTGCTTGTGACCGAGGCTGAGGCGACGGTTTTCGGCATCGACTTCGAGGACGACGACATCAATCTTGTCGCCAATCTTGGTGAACTCGGCGGGGTGTTTGATCTTCTTGCTCCAGCTGAGGTCGCTGATGTGGATGAGGCCGTCGACGCCTTCTTCAAGCTCGACAAAGATGCCGAAGTTGGTGAAGTTGCGCACCGTAGCGGTGTGCTTGCTGCCAACGGGATATTTCTCGGCGATGGCCAGCCACGGGTCGGGCATAAGCTGCTTGATACCGAGGCTCATCTTGCGCTCCTCGCGGTTGAGGGTGAGGATGACGGCTTCGACCTCGTCGCCCACCTTCATAAAGTCCTGTGCGCTGCGCAGGTGCTGGCTCCAGCTCATCTCGCTGACGTGGATGAGGCCTTCGACACCGGGCACTATCTCGACAAATGCGCCGTAGTCGGCGATGACGACGACTTTACCCTTGACGTGGTCGCCTTCCTTGAGGTTCGGGTCGAGGGCATCCCACGGGTGAGGAGTGAGCTGCTTGAGACCGAGGGCTATGCGGCGCTTGGCCTCGTCGAAGTCGAGGATAACGACGTTGATCTTCTCGTCGAGGTGGACGATCTCTTCGGGGTGGCTGATGCGGCCCCAGCTGAGGTCGGTGATGTGGATAAGGCCATCCACGCCGCCAAGGTCGATGAAGACACCGTAGCTGGTGATGTTCTTGACCACGCCTTCGAGCACCTGGCCTTTCTCAAGGTGGCTGATGATCTCGGCCTTCTGAGCCTCGATCTCGTCCTCGATGAGGGCCTTGTGGCTGACGACGACGTTCTTGTACTCGTGGTTGATCTTGACAACCTTGAATTCCATATTCTTGTCGACAAAGACATCGTAGTCGCGGATGGGCTTGACATCGATCTGCGAGCCGGGCAGGAAGGCCTCGATGTTGTCGAACACAGTGACGATAAGACCGCCTTTGGTGCGGCTCTTGACGTAACCAGTGATGATTTCTTGGTTCTCGTAGGCCTGGTTGACGCGCTCCCACGATTTGAGGATGCGGGCCTTCTTGTGACTCAGCAGCAGCTGGCCGTTGGCGTCTTCCTGGCTTTCAACGTAGACTTCGATTTTGTCGCCGGCTTTGAGGTCGGGGTTGTAGCGCAACTCCGATGCCGGGATGACACCGTCAGACTTGAATCCGATGTTCACAACGGCCTCACGGTCGCTGATGGACACGATGGTGCCTTCGATGACTTCCTGTTCGGTGAACTGGTTGAAGGTTTTTTCATAGGCCTCGCTCTGGGCGTCGATCTCGGCCTGGTTCTTTTTCTCGCTCTTGGAATCGATGGCACTCCAATCGAAATCCTCTAACGGTTTTACTTCTTTATAATCCATAAGGATATTGTTTTGATAAAATTGTGGCCCCTGCCTGCCGGTTCAACATAGGTTAACCGACTGTGTTTTACCAGATTGACAGGAATCTGGCCGCACAATCGGAAAGGCAAAGATACAAAATATTCTGAATATGAAAGTGCTGAAAAACAATTTTTTTCTTTTTCAGCACTGTTTTTGATTTTTTTTCTATTTTTACAAATCCATTGAGTAAAATAACTTAGTCCATTGAGTAAATTTACTCAGTCGATTGAGTAAAATCTAAAAGTTTAAACGAGTTTATTATCAAAGGATTAAAGAACATTTGGAAAACTTGTTGCGGCGGATTTACAAATCCGCCGCAACTGGTTGCGCCTTTTCTATTTGCAGCAACTCTGACGGAGTCGTTTTCGATGTGTCTTTTGCCGTGTCGAGCCGAGGAAGCGGAAGGGGGCTTCGCGAGAGGTCGAGAGGGACGTCGACAAGCCATTCCCCATCTTCGCGAATCAGACATATAGTGTTCTGGAGTGTCTTCAGCGGTGTTGTTTTGGTGTAAAAGACCCAGGCTGTGTCGGTGCTGTAGAGTATGCTGTCAATCGATATTTCCGCAGGCGAGTTCGACTTTATGTAATTGGTGTCGGTCATTGGAATTATGATTTCGGAAATATATCTCAGTGTTGTTTCGCGGGTCTCCTTCGAGGCATAAGGGTAAGCCTCCTCGATGCGGTAGTTGCCTGTAGCTTCCAGATAGCCTTCGGCGGCTTTGATGATTTGCTTCTTGTCGCTGTTGCAGCCCGTTATGACAAGAATTGCAGCGGTAAGGAGTGATAGTTTTCGGAGTTCCATAAATTGTTTGTAATTAAAAAGGAGCCCAGACGGTGTCTGGACTCCTTTTGGATTTGGGAAGAAAAAATTAGTTTTTCTTCAGGCTGAGAGTGCCTGCGCCATTGCCAGCATTGTTGACATTCATATTGCTGGCGTTGTTGCCGTCAGATTTCTTCGTGTTGGTGTTTACAGCACTTATCGTACCGCTCTTGCCACCAGCGTTGTTCACGTTCTGTTCGGAGGCGTTGGTTTTCTTCACTTCCTGTTTCTTGGCAGGCTTCTTGGCAGTCTTCTTGGCGGGAGTCTCGGCCACGGGTTCCTCGGCGATTGTGTCAATCACAGGGGTGGTGTCCTCTACCATCTCTTCGACAGCGGGGGTGTCGACAGCGGTGGTGTCCTCGGTTGCTTCAGGAGCATTGTTGCAAGCAACAGCGACTATCATAGAAACGGCTGCAAGGGCCAATAATCTAAAAGTTTTTTTCATTTTCTCTTATTTTAAGAATATTATCTTTTGGCGATTTTGCCGTAACGGTTGCCGGCGAGGGCACCTTTTACGCTCGTCAGGCTAACGGCGTTGCAGGTCATTGTCATAGCCTTGGTAGGAGTGTTGTTCCAGTTCGAGCCCTGGGTCAGAGCATAGAGGTCGCCCATAGTAGCAGTGCCAATCATAGTGATGGTCATAGCGTCGGCATCGAAAGCGGAGACGTTCAGAACGAGGTCTTTTGCCCACCAGTCGCCAGTTTGTCTCGTGCTGCCATCCCGGCTTTCAAGCTGCATTCCTCTTTCTGCGCTCTCATAGTACTGCATATAGCAGCTGCCTTCGTTAACGCCATTGTCGGATACTGCAGCATCGCCCTGGAAAGTGCCAGTGGCAGGTGCTGCATTGTTGAAGATTACAGCAAAGGGATAATCATTGGCAGTGGTTTGTGCAGCGGAAACCATATATGCGGTTCCATTGGTCTGGCCGTTGATATACTCGGCATTCCAAGTAACATCGCCAAACTGAACCTTTACGCCAGTCTGAACTGCAAAGTTAGCAGTGTATTCAGCGTCGCCAGTAACGGTGACAAGACGGGGATTGTTCTTGGTGCCATCTTCCCAGTCAACGAAAACATAACCGGCATTGGGGGTAGCCTCGAGGGTTGCGGTTGCGCCGCTCTCATACTTACCACCACCGGTAACGGTACCCATTGAACTGTCATTAGCCTTAACCTTGATAGTGAAGGTCTCGACGTCATCGCCGCAGGCGACGAACATTGAGCAAGCTACGAAAGCGATGCCCAAAAATTTAAATACATTCTTCATTTTGATTGTGTTTTAATAGGTTAATAATTAAACTGATTTCGTGTTAAAATTTTCTGCAAAAGTACATCTTTTTTTTAATATGTTACTTTTTTTTAAGTTTTTTTATCTTTTTTATTATCAACAACTGGTGCAAAAGGGTCAGTTCTTGATGTCGAGGGCGTCGCGTATGCCGTTGCCTAAAAGCATAAATGCCAATACTATAAGCATTATGGCAAGGCCTGGAATGAAGGCTTGGTAGGCACTGTCAAGAAGTATCTGTCCGTAGTTCTCTTTAACCATACTGCCCCACGACGGCATAGGGGGTTGTACGCCAATTCCGAGGAAACTGAGGCCCGCTTCGAGCAAAATTGCACTGGCAAAGTTGGATGCCGTTATCACAGTCACGGGTCCGGTGATGTTGGGCAGTATGTGGCGGAAAATGATGCGCGGTGTGCGGTAGCCAAGTGCCCGTGCCGCCTCGATATACTCTTTCTCTTTGATTGACAGCACCTGACCGCGTACCACTCGGGCCACGTCGACCCACATCGTTAGGCCGACGGCTATGAACACCTGCCAGAAGCCCTTGCCGAGGGCGAAGGTTATGGCTATGACCAGCAGTACTGTGGGAATAGACCACACCACGTTGAGGAACCACATAATCAGGCTGTCTACCCATCGACCATAGTAGGCAGCCAGCGAACCCAGCAGTATGCCTATCAGCAACGCTATTGCTACGGCGATGAAGCCTATTGACAGGCTGACGCGGCTGCCTATCATCACCTGGCTCAATATGTCGCGACCGTAGGTGTCGGTGCCGAGGATGAAGGTGCGCTGTCGAATCTGCTTCACTTTGTCTGCAGGGAATGCCAGCCGTTCGCCGTCGTTGGGCGTCGAGCCGGTATAGGTCTCGGCAATGATGCTGTCGCCCTCTTGCCTGTAGGTATAGACGGGTATGGCCTTGGCGTCAAGCGGACGTCCGTTGAGCATCGTCTTCAGCGGCCCGCAGTGCTCGCGTTCCACACCGTCGTCTACATATATGAATGTGGCGCGGCTAAAGGGTTTCATCGAGGCCAGCTCGAGGTATTGCTGGTTGCAGTGTGGCGTATGGTCGGGCGTGATGAGGTAGCCCAGCAGGGCGACGAGGGTAAAGAAGGCAATGACGAAGACGCTTGCCATTGCCAGACGGTTGCTACGGAAGCGTTGCCAAAACAACGAGTCAAGGCTGCCGCCGTTCTGGGCAGCAGCTTCGACAAAGGCTTTCTGTTTCTTCCGTAGGCGCATTGTGAGGGCTGAGTTGTTGAGATGTTGATATGTTGAGATGTTGATATGTTGAGTTGTTGATACGTTGATATGTTGATATGTTGATATGTTGATACGTTGAGCAGTTTGTGTATTGTCCCTTTCACTCCCCCTTTCACTCCCTTCTCACTTCCCTTTCACTCCTTTCTCACTTCCCTTTCACTCCCTTCTCACTTCCCTTTCACTCCCCTCTCACTTCCCTTTCACTCCCCTCTCACTTCCCTTTCACTCCCCTCTCACTCCCCTTAACTTCTATAGAAATCCCAGCTCTGCTTTGGTTTCGTCACTCATATTGTCGAAGCTCCAAGGCGGGTCGAAGGTAAGCTCTACGTCGACGCTTTTCACACCTTCGATATAGCTGATCATATCCTTTGCTTCACGAAACATATATTCCGCTTCGGGGCAGTCGGGCGCAGTCATCGTCATCAGCACCTTGACGTTAAACTCGTCGTCCACATCGATGTTGTATATCAGCCCCAGGTCGTAGATGTTGACAGGTATTTCGGGGTCGTAGATGTTACGCAGACAATTGATTACTGCGTCTTTTATGGTTTCTTTGTTGGGTGCCATATTGTTATTGTTTTAAAGTGTATGCCAAGGCGTAGGCCTTGATTTGCTTTATCATCGACACCAAGCCGTTTGAGCGGCTGGGCGAGAGATGCTCTTTAAGGCCGATAACGTCGATAAAGTGCAGGTCGGCATCGAGTATATCCTTGGGTGTTTGGCCGTTGAATGCGCGTATCAGCAGGGCAATAATCCCCTTGGTGATGACGGCGTCGCTGTCGGCGGCAAAAAACAGACATCCGTCGCGGTGCTCGCAGCTGAGCCAAACGCGGCTCTGGCAGCCCTTTATGAGGTTGCTCTCTGTCTTCTCTTTCTCGTCGATGACGGGGCAGTCCTTGCCAAGCTCAATGAGGTAGCTGTACTTGTCCAGCCACTCGTCGAAGTTGGCGAACTCGTTGATGATTTGTTCTTCTATTTCTTGTATTGTCATTGATAAAAGGGTTGGAAAGGATTAAAAGGTTGGAAAGGATTAAAAGGTTTTAAGGTTTTAGGGTTAAAAGGTTTTAGGGTTAAAAGGTTTTAGGGTTAAAAGGTTTTAGGGTTAAAAGGTTTGAGGGTTAAAAGGTTTGAGGGTTAAAAGGTTTGAGGGTTAAAAGGTTTGAGGGTTAAAAGGTTTGAGGGTTAAAAGGTTTGAGGGTTAAAAGGTTTGAGGGTTAAAAG